>Ga0181573_10000017_pt1 | contig 166293 bp, 112 predicted proteins | sample 101ome_25_FD_148643 | JGI IMG/M metagenome (GOLD analysis project Ga0181573, IMG submission 148643) | Coastal salt marsh microbial communities from the Groves Creek Marsh, Skidaway Island, Georgia - 101409BT metaG (spades assembly) | ecosystem: Environmental > Aquatic > Marine > Intertidal...
CGTCGAAAGGGTCCAAAATGTAAGTGACGGTGTGTGACTCCCCATCGACCCCCTCCGATCGTGAGTGACGGTGTGTGACTCCCCATCGACCCCCTCCGATCGTGAGTGACGGTGTGTGACTCCCCATCGACCCCCTCTGCGTTATCCACTCGGGCGTTCGTCTCGAGACGGATGCGGCGTGCGCGGCGCGGGGGCGACGGCGCGGCCCGTCGGACGGACGACGCATCGCGGCGCGCGTACGTGTTCGGTGCGAACAGAGCTCGTCGGTGACTCGTTCGATCGGTCGTTCGTCGTCTCACCCGTCGTCGTCTCACCCGTCGTCGTCGTCGTCGTCTCACCCGTCGTCGTCGTCGCGTGGATCTATCGAGGGCGAATGGTGGCGGGCGCGGCGACGTCGCGCGCGGGGATGACCCGCGCGGCGCCGGCGTCGCGCGCGTCGACGCATCATCGTCATCGTGGTGGTGCGTCGCGTGAATGCCGGACGCGAGCGCGCGGGGGGAGAGGGGCGAACGCGACGCGGGGACGCGCGGTGGTGGATGGCTCGCTCCTGAGCGCGCCGTCGAGCGCGAGACGACGACCGGAGGATGTGGTGGCGGGACCGAATGGGTACGAGGTGGAGCAGCGCGCGCTCGAGGCGTGCGTGGAGAGACAAGTGAACGATGTGCGCGCGCCGAGGTTTAATGTGCCGGAAGATACGTTGGATGCGGCGTATGAGAGGTGTCGGGAGGTGACGGCGGAGTACGCGAAGACGTTTTACCTGGGAACCAAGCTCATGACGCCTGAGAAGCAACGGGCGATTTGGGCCATCTACGTGTGGTGCCGACGCACGGATGAGTTGGTGGATGGACCGAACGCGTCGCACATCACGCCGGAAGCGCTCGATCGATGGGAGGAACGATTGGAGGGGATCTTTGATGGGAAACCCGTGGACGTGATCGACGCGACTCTGTGCGATACCTTGTCCAGATTTCCGGTGGACATCCAGCCATTTAGAGACATGATCGACGGCATGCGCATGGATCTCGTCAAGCCTCGTTACGAGACGTTCGACGAGCTTTATGAATACTGCTACCGCGTCGCGGGTACGGTCGGCTTGATGTCGATGCCGATCATGGGTTGCGATGAAAACTTCGAGGGAGACGTCAAGAAGGTGTACAAGGCTGCGTTGGCGCTCGGGTTGGCTAACCAATTGACAAACATTTTGCGTGATGTCGGCGAGGATGCGCAAACTCGTAATCGCATCTACGTGCCGCTCGAAGATTTGCGTCGATTTGGTATCACGGAACAGGAGGTTTTGCGCGGCATGTTCAGCCCGTCGACCGGGAAAGTCGACGACCGATGGGTGGCGTTCATGAAGTTTCAAATTGAGCGCGCTCGACAAGTGTTCAAAGACGCCGAGGATGGCGTCAACTGCCTGCACAAAGATGCGCGATGGCCCGTGTGGAGCGCGTTAGATGTTTATAGGAACATCTTGGACGCGATCGAGGCTAACGGTTACAACAACTTTAACCAACGCGCGTACGTCCCCAAGGTTGACAAGTTCATGATGCTTCCGCAATCATACTTGAAGGCTCAAAAAGCGCAAACCGAATAAGAACGCGAAACACAGTTTACACGGCACGCCAACGCACAACGATAAGCATCTGTATTCTTTACATTTCTATTATTTCATTTCCCGTAATCATTCATCTTTCTCGCGGCGGGGGTCGACGTTTCGGCGCCGGTTCGAGCTGCTTCGCGCTCGCCGGCGAGCAATTGGGGCAAGTCCAACTGCTCGGAGCCTTTGCGCTGTCCTTGATTCCGACGCATCGAGTGTGCATCCAGATACCACACCTATCGCACGCGATCATGCGCTCGCCGTCGTCATCGCGCGTCCCACACACACACTCAACTGTCCACTGTTCAAACCCGCCTTGGTACCGGTACTCGCTCTCCAGATCGGCGCCTTCTCCGTGCACTTCGACCGAAGCGCCTTGCATCTTGCGCCACCCCAGTCTGGTTTTATCGCTCACTCCTTCGTATCCTTTGACTCGAGTCACTTTGAAATCGGACAGCACGACGTACAGATCTCTGAAGGCTTTCGAGGCGTTTCGCTTGAGATCGCCGAGCGTCGGTTCGCTCGGCAAGAAAACAATCTCGGGAGGAGGTCGAGTGACCGTTCCCACGCGCTGACGCGCTTTGACGCTATTCACACCGAGACCACTGAGCGCAGGTCCTTGATTGCGCGTATCCATCACCGCAGTCACGATGATTCGAATGGCTTTTTGAGCGTTCGCCGCGGGTTTGGCAAGCTTGTTAGCCGGCGTCGAATCAAGCAAGTCGTCGAGATGCGTGTAAATCTTGACGAATTGCTTCGTGTCGAGCAGAGTACGGGCGGCATCGACGAGTGGTCCCCCTTTCACCGTGACTCGTTGACCGGCTTGCTGCTGTAATCGAGCTGGCTTGTAATTTTCCAGCACGTCGTGGTACAGAGTGATGAGATCCGCGTCGACCTCGGCGGCGGTGAGCTCGTCGATGGTCTGCGCCGCTCGTGCGTTCGTAAGCTTCATAGACGGTACATTCGTGTACGTGACGGAGGGCTTGGTCTCTAGTTCTGGCTCGGCCTTGATCAACACGGGCGTCTCGTCATCGTCATCGTCTTCGACGCGCTTTCGTTTCCCATCCATCTTCAGAGAGAACTCCATTTGGCTCTTGTTCTGTCGTCTTGATATCAAGCCGTTCTCGCCGTTGGGGAACACGACTCTGCGATCGCCGATTATCTTCAGGATGTGATCCAATAAGCCAGTGTCTCCTATTCCCTTCTCTCTCGCCCGAGTTCGAACCTCTTGTCTAGACATCCATTCGCTCGGATCGTCGCGCAACGCCAACACGCACGCGTTCGCCGCAATGTTCAGGCGAGCCTCGCTCCACCTCGACTTTGACACCGCTCGCACATCCTGACCACGTGCGCCCCATCGAACTATCGGCGTCGACGGCAGATACGCCTTCGTCGATTGATCCTGTCCCCGAACCGCAGTTGTCGTCGGCGCGTCGTCTTCTCTGGGTCGAAGCGCGCGCGCCCGGTCGGAGCGTGGCAAATCCATGTTGGTTCTCGCCTTTTTGGCGAGCGGCTCTCCGTTTCGCGGCGGACGCTTGGCCAATTTCGGTGAATCTGTAATGTTACGCTTGTACTCGCCCTTCTTATCGACGACTTTCGCGCCCGCCAACACCGCCGCCACGCCGTGGAGAGCTAAACGCTCTGGGGCGCGGCGTCCCTCCTTCACCGCTAAACGAATATCGCGTTGAAGCGCCATGACATTGCTCACGAGTTCTCCTAGGGTGGACATTGAAACGTCCTCGTTGTCGAAAATTCTGGTGTATTTGTCGAGCAATTGCACAATGTCGACGCCCGTTCTTTGATTTTCCTTATCCGGCAAGTCCTTGACGTGTGTGAAGTCGCTGCGTAGATGCCTCAATGGAAATTTCCTCAAAAGCTCCGTCGCTCGCTTATGCGTCATCAACGTGTTTCCAAAGCTTCCTTTACCGAACACGTAGCCGTACGTACCGTACCACGTCGCTCCGCGCGATACCGGATTGAGCAACCGTAACTCGACGCCGTACTTTTGACTCACATCCTCCACGCTCACCTCTCGCGCGCGAAGTTGTCCGCATATCGTCTCCCACAGACCCATCAATTGCGTTCCACTGAGCGCCATGCTACCAGCCTCTCGTCCGTTGATGCGTTTCAAGTGACCGAAGCCGTTGGCGTGTATCATACCGTGCAGAAGATGCGTCTGGTGATCCAAAATTGAACACTCTCTATCGACTTCATCGCACACCGAGCACTTCTTCTCCGACGCGCTCACCGCGCAGCAACACAGCTGACAGATTCGCTTACCGGCGAGTTCCGGTTTATTGCGAGCTTTAAAGTCGGTGTGCACGATGAAGTGATACTGTTTCTTATTCACCGGTTGGTGCACCCAACCGATGCACCGACAGCAGTCGCAGTGCGCGCGCTCCGACTCCGCCACCGCCTCCTCGTAAATTCGTAATTTGGTCTCGTATTTCTCACCCTTCGAGAGCGTCACGGTATATCCCATGATTCCCACTTCGGTGTATCTCCCATCGCACTCGGCGTACCTATTCAGAAACGCTTTGATATTTTCGCGAAACGGTCCTCCGTACGGCGCGTCTCTGTGTATCCACGGCGTCGGCTCCGTCGGTCTCTCTTCCCGTTCCCATCTCGACTTTGATCGTTTCGATTTCGACGTCGTCGCCGCATCGCCTCGTCGTCGTCGTCGTCGTCGTTCCCTCTCGTTCTCTTCGTCTTCGTCGTCGTCGTCCTCGGACGCGTCGCCGTCCCGACTCCCCTCGCGTTCGCTCGCGCCCGACCTCCCCGACCCCGATCCCGACGTCGCGCTCTCGCTTCCCGAATCCCCCGACATCGACCGCGTCGTCCCATCACGCACCCTCGTCCCACCCTCCGGAGACGCGCGCAACCTAAATCCCCAATTCGCCGGCGTCAGCGCCCCCACCACCCGTCCCACGAATCCACGCTCGCGTCCACCGCCCGCTCGCGCGTCCGCCTCGCCGTCGTCTTCGGACCCCCCGCGCGCGGACTCGGACGCGCTCACCTCCGTCTCAGACGACGACGACGACGACGACGACGCGTCCTCGTCGTCGTCATCGTCATCGGACCCCGCGCGCGCGCTCGAGTCCGAGTCCGAGTCCGACACCGCGCTCGACTTCGATGACTCGGACGTCGTCGCGTCCGACTCGGACGACTCGGACGACGACGACGACGACGACTCGGACCCCCGTCCTCGTCCTCGTCCACCGCGTCGACGTCCCCCCACCTCGCTCGGCGCCGACATCCCGCGCGCGCGGGCGGGCGACCTATGAAATGAATGCGCACGCGCGCGACGTCGCCATCGATCGATCGATCGATCGATCGACGACGTCGACTCGATCGATCGATCGCCTCGATCGACGTCGATGGTTTCACCGTCAAGCGGTCAACGGTCGCGATCGGGTCTTCGCTCGCGAGCGCGAGCTCGAGCTCGAGGTCGGCGACGGGTGGGCGATGGGTGTGTACCCCTGTGGGTACTATTGGTTCATGACTCGTGAAGTGAGGTGTGTACCTACACGTATCATGAGTCGTGATCGGTCATGGGCGCGTCTCGAAAGAGTGCGCGGCGCGCGCGCGCGCAACGGCCTATGGGCGACGGCGGACGAGGACGACGGATGACGACGCGGATGACGACGCGAGCGACGACGCAGACGAGGACGAGTCCGCGCGCGGGACTTCGGGCGTCGTCGTCGGTGTCGTCGAGACGGCGTCGACGCGTCGACGCGTCGACGCGGTCGACGGTGGACGACGACGACGCGACCGCGAGGGCGGGACGATGGATGACGAGGACGTGGGAGACGACGACGTGGGGGGGGGGACGCGGTGGTGGGGAGACGACCGAGCGTGGTGGACGCGATCGCGCGTCGGTCTCGATGACGCGTCTGCGAGCGATATATAACGCGTCGTGGGACGGGTTCGACGCCGGGGAGGAGGGGGAGGAGGAGGAGGACGAGGTGCGCGCGGCGGTGGCGACGGCGACGACGACGGAGCGGTGGTTGGGATACGCGGGCGCGTTGGCGCTGAATTTGGGACTCGGGACGTTATTTTGTTGGTCCATATATCTCGTGCCTCTGGAACAGGGATTGGGGGTCGGGCGCGCGACGCTGTCGAGCGTGTTTTCGCTGAGCACCATCGCGACGGTGAGCGCGATGTCGGTGGCGGGACCGTGGGTGTACGCGACGTACGGTGCGTCTCGAGTGGCGGCGTTTGCGGCGGCGTTTGCGGCGTGTGGATTATGGACGGCGTCGTTCGCGATGCAGTTTCGAGCGGTGTGGCCGCTGTACGTCGGGTACGGGCTCATGTTTGGATTCGCGAGCGGGTTGGGGTACGGGTTGTCGGTGCAGGTGGCGCCGTACGCGCCGCTGAGCGCGGGATTGGCCACGGGATTGGTGACGTCGGCTCGAGCGGCGGGAGCGTTCGTGTTTGCGCCTCTGGTGAAAGCGGTGGTGTTTTCAAGCGGGCCGCAGGTTGCGCTGAGCATGTTGGGGAATTACATGGCGGCGGCGACGATTCCAATCTTCGCCCTCTTCAACGCCGCCAAACTCACCATGCCGCTGGCGAAGAAGCGAGATAAGACGAGCGTCACGCTCGCGGAAATGGAACGCGACATTAAACTCAGACCTTTAATTCGCGTGCTCTGGTTGTGCATGGCGACGGGTTTGTTCTCTGGGTTAATGGTCATGTCGCACGGGGCGACGTTGCTCTCCTCGCGCGGTTTATCGGCGCAAGTGCTCGTCATCGGCGGCGTCTCCATCGTCTCGGCGATGACGTCCGCCGGTCGCATCTTCGGTGGATGGATCTGCGATCGCGTCGCACCGAAGCGCGTGCTCGTCATCACCCCGCTTCTCAGCGTCGCACCGTTGATTTGGGCATCCGTCGACAAGTCGTCCATTCTCGCCGGAGAGCTCGCCCTCGCCTCGGCGGCGTTGGTCTACGGCATGTTCGCCAGCACCATTCCCGTCGAAGTGCGCCGCGTCGCCGGCACCGACGACTTCGCTCGCACGTACGGTCGAATCTTCACCGCCTGGGGTCTCTCGGGTCTCACCGCCCCCTACGTCGCCGGTCTCTTTTACGACGCGTACGGCGACTATTCCTTCGCCTTGAACTGCGCCGCCGTCTTGAGTTGCGTCTCCGCGTGCGTCGCCACCCTCTTGGAGTCACCCTCCGAATCGTCTCAGTAGTCACGCACCGCACCGCGATATGTTTTGTTTATTCATTTGTTTGTTTGTATGGCATTTCGATTCATTTTACGTACGCGCGCCCCCATCCTCCCTTCGCGGCGCGCGCTCGTCGCTCATTCACTCTTTCATTCATTCAATCGTGTGGGCGCCAACCGCACACGCACGCGCGCGACGACCGACATGGTGCGCGACGAACGCGATCCCCCGCGTGCGACGCACGAACGCACCGACGATCCGTTCGATCTCCTCGCCCCGATCGCGCGCGCCGCGAAACCCGCCGTCGTCGACGCGGACGCCGCGCGAGATTCCGCGCGAGATGTCGGGACGACGCGCGCGACGACGACCACGCCGACGACGGAGACGACGGAGACGACGGAGACGACGACGCGCGACGAGCGCGCGGTGAAGGACATCGTCGACGCGCTGGGTGACGTGCTCGCGCGCGTGCGAGCGTTGGAATCGATCGCGAGGGAGGGATTCGTGGAGACGTCGAGACGGTTGGAGACGCTGACGCGACAGGTGGCGAGTTTGAGCGAACGAGTGGAGTCGCTCGCGCGGGACGAGGAGGAGGAGGACGAGGAGGAGGCGTACGATGAACCGGTGGGTGAGGGTGGATCTGACGAGGAGGAGACGGCGACGTACGAGGAACCGACGCGCGAGCGAGAGTACGGACGACGGGAGGAGAGGCCGAGACGGCGGCGGGATCCGCCGCCGCGCGGACGCGAGCCGCCGCCGCCGCCTCCGCACGCGCACGGTCCGCACGCGCACGGTCCGCACGCGCACGGTCCGCACGGGCACGGTCCTCCGCCGCACGGTCCTCCGCCGCACGGTCCTCCGCCGCACGGACCGCCTTCGCACGGTCCTCCGCCGCACGGACCGCCTTCGCACGGTCCTCCGCCGCACGGACCGCCTTCGCACGGTCCTCCGCCGCACGGTCCTCCGCCGCACGGTCCTCCGCCGCACGGTCCGCCTGCGCACGGACACGGCGGTCCGCCTCCGCCGCACGCGCCGCCTCCGCTGTACAACGGTCGGTACGATTCACCGAGCGAAGAGTACCCCACGGCGTATCCGGCGTACGCGCCGCCCGAACCTCCGAGGCCGGCGCCGCCCCCGGCGCCCACGTCGCCGGGCGCGGTGCCGCTCGAAAACATGATCGTCGACTTCGCCAATATGGGCTTTACTCGGCAACAGGTCCTCGCGGTCGTCGGAGAGATCGCGTCGACGGGTCAAAAAATAGAGGTGAACACGGTTTTGGACAAGTTGATGCGAACGAACGCGTGATGAAAGTGTAGATTACAAATGAAAGAATTTTCAATACCAGAACGAGAATCTTATCTCCCAACAAAAGTTGGGACGAGACGGACGAAAACGTTGGTGGACCGCGTGAGATACGCGGCGATGCTAGTACATCATCGACTTTCTCGTTTCTTCGGACAGCTCATCAAACACGCCGATCTCGTGCTGACGCGACACGGCGTAACACTTGTGTGTGGTGAATAACCATTCGTTAAAGTCAGTGAGCGTGGTGACGCGACTCGCGTTATCTTTCAGCGCCGCCACCGACTGCGCCTCTCGTTCCGCTCGAGCGCGCAACCCAGACGGATCGATGCCGGCGTCCTCGGTACTGACGAAACGCATGTCCAACGATCCGAGAGGCGACAGACCCCACACCCACTCAAACGCCGCGCGCGTGCGCGCCATGTGAAACGCGCTCGTCACCACCTCCACCCGCGTCCAACCTCTCGGAATGGCGTGCAAGCACAGCGAGTAGTACGCGTTGCCGATGGTATCCATCGAAGCCGTATCCTTGAGCAACGAATTCGCGGGAATCCCCTTCTCCATTAAATACCCCGCCATGGACGTGGATTCGTGTAGATTGAATCCACCTTTCGCCATCGGCGGCGGTTTGTGCGGCGTCATCGATCCCGACAAGAGGATGCGCGGTTTGGCGTCGTCGGCGGCGTCGGCGTACGCCCGCGCCGCGTAATCTAATCGCGGCGTCACCCACGACGGAAGCGTCCCGTCCTCTTCGATACCGCCCGCGACGACGACGATGGCGTCCACAGCGCCGTTTTCTCTCGCCGCGCGCGTCGCCGTCGTCGCCGTTCGCGAGACGTGGACGCGCGCGGGCGTCCACCTCTTGACGAGACATCGACCTACCGCGTGTGCGCGCGCCCCACCGCGTCCGTGCGACGCGAAACCGACCGCGCGCGCGGACGCGACCGCCACGGACCCCATCGCCGTCGTCATCGTTCGGTCGGTCGCGCCTCGGGCGTGCGCGCGTCGGTCGCGCGCGAGGTAATCGCGCGTAGATTGCGTGATACAACGGTCCCGCGCCATTCGCCGGCGAGCGACGTCGCCGACGACCGAGACTCCCGCGCGACGATCGACAGATTGAGCGATGCGCGCGCGCAACGCTTTCTCGTCCGTCTGCGGCGCCGTTCGCGCGGTGTTCGCGGCATCTGCGCCGGTCCGAACGTTGAATGCGCCCTTCGCGAGGTTAACCGGGACGACGCGCGTTCACGGCGCGCGCGCGATCTCGGCGCTCGAGCGAACGGCGACGACGCGCGTCATCTCCTCTACTCGCGGTTTCGCCAGCGACGCCGGTAAGGGCGGTCGCACGCTGAGCGAGGCGTTGCTCGAGGAGCGCGCGCACGAGAGCGCGGCGTACGAGCCGAGCGCCACAGCGTCGGGAGGTCCGCCCGAACCGTTCGCCCTGTGCGAGACGGACGGTGACGCCGAGGTGACGCTCACGCGCAGTTTCGGTGAGAACGAAGAGATCACGGTCACGTTCATCGCGCAGGAGGAGCCGTACGATGATGACATGTTGGACGAAGACGAGTTTGAGGAAGAGCCGTTAGACGACGAGTTGGACCTCGACGAGGAAGAGGAAGGCATAGCGATCAACTTTAATGTCGTCGTCAGCAAGAAAGATGGATTATCGCACCTCGATTTCGATTGCGTGACAGACGGGGAGATCATCGAAATCAGACACGTGGGTTACGAGGCGTTCGACGAGGACAATCCCATCATAGGAACGGCGTACTCTGGGCCAAACTTTGAAGATTTGGAAGAGACCGTTCAAGACAAGTTCCACGATTACTTGGAAGAGCGCGGGATCAACGCTGACCTCGCGTCTTACATAGTCGAGGCGCACGTCGATAAAGAACAAAGAGAATACACGAATTGGCTGGAAAAGGTGTCTCGTTTTGTAGCTAGTTCCTGATGTAAATCATTGCAACACAGTTATCATGAAATCATCGATGTCCCGAACGCTTGAAACACTCGCCTCGACGATGTCTTGTCGCGTATAATGTATTGCATGACGCACAAATCGATCCAAGGGGCGGACTCCTCGATCGAGTCGTGTTTCAACAGTTTTTTCATCATCTTCGCCAGCCTCTCGCGCGTGGATGATGGTTTCGTCAAGTCGGTCGGTGCGATGTTGTGGAAAAAGAGCGCCGCTTCTTCACCGTATAAGTTAACGTCCACACTGTCGGTCGCATCTATAATGCGGAATCGCACCCCAAACTCGAAATTCTTGGATCCTTTCACCGGTTGACACATGTCCACGAGATCTGGGCTAAATCCTCTAACTATGACTCGTAGCTTGTGACGGTTCGGTGGCTTGCTCATCAACATCTCCCGTATGGTACTATATCGCATGTTCGGATGCTTGGTCACTGTGATGTTGGTGGAGTGGCCGGGCGCCCCCCAACTCGCCACCAAGTTTTGCTGTTTCCGCAAGTTGTACGCCTGCAAAATTGCCGGCAACGGCGCCTTATTTCTAATGAAGGACGTCCCGAGACTCACAAATCCTTGTAACTGACCCTTCACGACTTGAGTATTCAAGTTACGAATCTTGATCCACTCTCCGGGGGTGGGGATCTCGTCCAGATCCAGTTTGGTGCCGTGCATGAACACGGGCAGCGCGGAGCCGATGAGAGGCACAGCCGTGTTCATCTCACCCTCTGGAATAGCCTCGCAACCTCTCGGATCGAATCCGTACGAGTAAAATTGCCTCTTGTCTAATTCACTTTCTAGTTCTAGAAGACTCTGGTCCATCTCCTCCCTCTGCTGCGATAGAGCGGTCGTCATCGACGGCGGCAGCGGTGGCGCATCCGTCCCGTCCCACACCATCATGACGTACGAAGCTTCCGTTCCTGGAACAAAGTACGCGTCTAGAATCAAGCAGTACACGTCGAAAAACTCTTCCTGTTTGATATCACAGATTCTTCTCTGCTTGGACGCGCCCGTGGTGTTTCCAAACTCGCTCCTGAACGGCATGGCTTTCGATCTCCTGGCGTACGCCCGCAACTCCCGCACGCGCTTCACGTCTGGCACCGAGGACCGCTCTGAACTCATCGCGTACGGCTCCTCGCTGTCATCATCGCCCCTAAACAAACACCACGCCGTCTTCGAGTGACCGTAATTCAACATCTGCCCCGTCTTGGCGATAAACTGCGGTCGTCCGTTGTACATTTGTGACTGCACGCGATGCACCCGAATAATGTCCCCGTCCGCCGGTCGCGGCAATTCGTACGGATTCGCATCGAAAAACAGCAACGGTATCTCACTCGGTATATCTCGCGCGTCATCTTTACTCCCGTACGACACCTCCGTCGTCGTCGTCGTCTCATCAAAGATTTTCAACGTCATCTTCGAGTCGCTCCCTCTCGTCTTGGACACCGCCGTGGGATCGCGCACGATCCCGTACACGTTCACGTGTTGTCTCGACGGATCCGACGCAGACATCCGCTTCACCCACATCTCCGCGCACGTCTCGTACTCGTACTCCGGCATCGTGCTCCGGCACGTCCCGCGCGAGCGTCGTCTACAGTTGAAATCAAATCAAATTCAAAAAAAAACAAACCGACGCGTTGATGATGACGACGATTCGATGGATTCGATGAATCGCCTCGTGTGCGCCGTCCGGTCGCGTCGCACCGCGCGTCTCGCGCTCGACGCACCGACGCACCGACGTCGCGCGCGCGCGCCTGTCGCGCCTTCGCGCGTCGCACGAATCCGAATCCGTTCTGGGACGCGCACAAAACGGACGTCTCCAGGACGGGACTCGGTGTTGATTCACGAACGGTCAAACCGTGCAATCTCGCGACACGAAAAGGGAAAGCCGCGGTGCGCTGGCAATCGGTGCGATGGCACTCGGTGGCGGTGGCGGGAATACGTCGCCGCGCGCGCGCGATGTCGAGCGATGACCGCGCGCGCGAGAGCGACGACGGCGACGCGCGCGCGCGCGAGAGAGCGACGACGGCGACGCATCGAAAACGCACGGAGAGTCGGTATCTCAGCGCCGAGGCGGACGTCTTCGCCCATCTCACGCCCACGGACGCGTCGTCGACGAGCTTGGAGGATACTCTCGGTGAACCGAGTCCGAGCGGGTGAGATCACGCGATCGCGATCGAACGCGCGCGGTGGTGAGGGGAGGGCGCGCGCGCGAGGGGATGGATGGAAGGGTCGCGAGGAACATTTTCTCGAAGCGCGAAGCGAGGCGAATCGCGAGGCGAATCGCGCGGTGACGGTCGAGGAAGACGCGCGTGAGGTGAACGAGCGACTGACGATGTGATACTCGTTCGTATATCGGCGCGCGCAGGACGAGCGATACGACGGTGGGGGGGTTTCACTCTCCGCTGACGTCGCCGAGAGGACTCGTGGGCGGAGACGACGCGAGCGAGCGAAAGAAGCAGTGGAGTGAAGATGCGAGCGCGTCGGGGGCGATGGAACCGAATGATTTAGTAGAAAAATCACCGAGTGCGTCGCGGCATCGCGATGATAGAGGGTCGACGAAGATGGGTGGGACGAGCAGTAACGAGGTGGGTAAATCGGGCACGCTAAAGATCAGAGACCAGGATACGGGGTGGGAGTTTGTCATGAGTAAAAAGGAGGCGAGCGCGTTACTCACGGCACATCATTCCGGGCGTCAAATCGTGCAAGATGGATCGACTGGGGCGAAGTTGACGGTGGATGAGTTTGGCGCACGAGCGGGATTGCCCACGAGGGCGCCGGCGGTGGCGGTGCAGGTTCGCGGCGGATCCAGCAAGTCTTTCAACTCGTTGCACCGCATTCAAACGCTGCGTTCGCAAGAGGGTGCGATTTGGACGATGTCGCTCAACACAGACGGCACGTTCTTGGCGTCGGCTGGACAAGACAGAATAGTTAGGGTATGGAAGAGCTTGGGCGCGACGGCGAGGCGAGGCGAAAAACTTTTTGAGGAAACGCCCATCCAAGAGTACACGGGACACCGAGGCGATATACTAGATTTATGCTGGTCGCACACTAATTGGCTTCTCTCGAGTTCCATGGACAAAACGGTTCGATTATGGTACACGACGATGTCGGAGTGCTTACGAATCTTCACGCACCAAGATTTCGTGACTTCCATCTGCTTCAATCCAGTGAACGACAAGTACTTCATTTCCGGTTCGCTCGATGGGAAGTTACGAATGTGGAACATTCCAGATTTGAAAGTCGTCGACTGGGTCGACGTCGGCGAGATGGTCACGTCCTGCCTGTACGCGCCAGACGGGAAGCGGGCCGTCGCTGGAACGCACAAGGGAAAGTGTCTCTCGTACCGCATGGATGGTTTCAAATTTGAATACTCGCACGATATTCAGGTGAAAAATACTCGTTCTTCAAAACACGTCGCGAGAAAAATCACCGGGATCGATTTCCAACGCGACGATGCGGAAAATATGCTCATAACCGTCAACGACAGTCGTCTTCGAGTGTACGATTCATCCGGGAAACTGGACTGCAAGTACAAGGGACACTTGAATCAGAACGCACAGATTCGAGCGTCATATTCTTCAAATGGTCGATTTATAGTGAGTGGTAGCGAACAATCCGATGTGTACATATGGCATACCGATGCGGCGAAGACGACGCAGTGCGGCTGCGGAGCGAGCGCCGTCGCGAAACAGAGTGGTTATGAAAAGTTTTCAACTGGCGAGCAACACGTGATAGTCGCGTTATTCGCTCCAGATGACGTTCGAGCCACGCGTGCGTTTCCGTTGGAGGAGTTGACGGACGCGAAGGGAGAAATAATCATAGCGGCCGGATATTCGGGTCAAATTAGCGTTTACGAGAACGTCTGAGCGTTGCTGTTGAATCATTTTAATTTTATACTACACGTCCCTTTGTCTATTCCTAACGTCTGAAAAAGGACAGCAAACCTCTGCGAGGCTTCACGACCTCTTCCTCTTCGCTCCAATTTTCGTCGACGAGCGCGAGACGATCCAATGCCTTGGCGAGTTGCGACTCGAGCAATTCGTTTCGTTCCGCCAGCTGCTGCTTCGCTTCGTTAGCACTGCCGAGCTGTCGAGCCAATGACTTTTTCTCGTTTTCTAATTGCCCGAGCAACTCGTTGATCGACGCCAACAGCTCGATTTGTTCATCGTCAACGTCGTTCGCGACGTCGACGTCGTCTCTAGTCTTCTTCTCCACGGACGACGCGTCTTCTTTCGCCTCGCGCTCCGCCTCGGCTTCCGACTGTCTCAACCACGCGCACAGCAAAATGGCGTCGTCCTCCTCGAGCGTGTCGAGCGTCTTCATCAACTCTGAATCGCGAATGCGCTCTTTAAAAAGTCGCAGTTGCTCTCGAGTCGCTTCGAGCACGAGCTCCGCCTCGGTCGCGCGCGCGTTGGATCGTTTAGCCTCGAGTCTCAACCGTTCGTTGTCCTCCTTTGTCTCGGCGAATTCGTGGAGACGCTCCTCCAGGTTGACCACCTCCGCTGCGAGCGCCTGCACGCGTTCGCTCGCGTCCGGATTCGACATCATCATCCCGTCTCCATCGCCACACTTGGCCTGGTATTGCATCCACAGTCGATCCAACTCGCTTCTCGCGTGCGAAAGTTGCGACTTGGTCTCGTTGTATCTCTGCGTGAGCGCGCTGTTTTCGCTCGCGAGCTCATCCACCGTGAGTTGCGACTTTTGCAACCCCCGAACGAGTCCGAGCTTCTCCGTCGTGAGCTCGTCGATGACTTCTTGCAACATGACGATTTCGCTCTGATCGTCTCGAACGACCGTCGCGGGAGCGCCGATCGCACCATCCGTGCGCACCCGTTCGATGATTGCGTCCAAATCCGAGCGCTCGACGAGCGGTCGCTCGCCCGCCTCCTCCTCCTCCTTCTTCTCCTCGTCCGCTCTTCGCCCACCGTCGAGCCGAGGATCATCGAACAGAGACGAATCGATGACATCGTTTCGACTGATCGCGCGCATCACGCGCTCGTATTGTTCCCTCGCTCGATCCGTCGACGTCGTCGCGCTCAGCACGCTCTTCTCTTCGACTCTCTCGTCTTCGTCTTCGACCGTCCCGTTTTCCTTCACCCTCGTCTCCGCGGTCGTCGCGTCCACGTACGCGTCCGCGAGAGCAAAATACCCACCGCTCGCGCCCGCCGACGCGGAAAACGCGCTCGTAGACGGCGCGTCGAGCGTCGCCGGCGTCGCCTCCGCCGCGTCGCCTTCGCCGTCGCCGTCGCGTCCCGCGCGCGCGTCCCACCCCCCTCGCGCCGTCGTCGTCGCTTCTCTCGGCGCTTCTTCGGCGCGCGTGCGCGCGTCACCATCGATCGTCATCTCGCGCGCGTTCTCGCTCGACGCCACCGCGCGCGTCGTCGACGGCGCGGTCGTCTCGACCGCTGGGACGCGCGCACCGTCGTCGACTTCATCATCATCTTCCCTCGTCACCGTCGCCCGCGCCTCGTGCTCGCGTCTCCCTCGCGCCCGCGCCGCTCGAAACGCCTCTAAACGCGCGCGTCCAGCCTTGACCGCCGCGCTCGACATCGCTCGCGCGATGTCGGCGCCGAAGTGACGACGAACGCGATTCGAATCGAAACAATTCAGTCAACCGCGCGCCGTGCACGCGCCGACACACACCGACGCGCGAGTCATGGGGGAGGACTCGCTCGGGGAACCGCGCTCGCCGTCTCGCGCGAACGATGCCGACGCGCAGAACGTCGCGTTGGCGTCGCGTCGCGCGTCGCTGGACGGGAAGGTGCTCGTCGGCGGTGAGGGTGGCGATTACATCGCCGCGACGCTGAGCAGCGCCGCGGACGTGCACGCGGCGATCGAACACGTGCGCGCGCTGGGATCGCTGTTGGATAAAGACACGGAGCCCGTGTTGGGGTTGCTGGGCGCGCTGGGCGTGCGACGAGGGGAGGCGTACCGTGAGATGCTCGACCGGGCCATCGGCGAGTTGACGCGACGGGCGGCGACGCTTCCGCAGGGGACGTTGTTGTCCCTGCTCGACGCGTCGTTTCCGTACATCGGGATCGCGGAGTTGAAGGTGGTGCCGCTGACGGTGTTCGCGCACATGTCGCCGGTGCCAAGCTCGTACCTGAAACAGGTGAGCAGGGATATGGAGATTTTTCGTCAGCTGCCGGTGGAGGTGCAGCGACAGTGTTGGGCGATGGACGCGCAGTTGTTGAGACGACACGTGTCGCCGTCGATGATCGCGTACGGGGAAGAGATGGAGACGGTGGCGTTGAACATGAATCAGGACGTAACGTTGACGCCGCTGGAGATGGATGACGATTGGTCCCCAGGAGAGGGCGTCGGCGTCGGCGGCGGAGGCGCAGACGCCGGCGCGTTGAGCAGACAGAAAATGCGGAAAGGGAGCGTGAGCGTGCAGAGACTGATGAACATCATCGGAAATAATCCATTGGTGTACATCGAGGTGATTCGGCTCTGTCGCGCGCATTTCGCGAACAGCGGGGACGACGCGGCGTGTTCTCTTCGTTCGCAGCTGCTCATGGCGTTTCACGACAAAGGCGAGACGGAGCTGTGTTCCAAAGATAAGTGCCACCGCCTGGCGTGGCTCATGGATGCGTGCATTCGAGATAGATACTTAGACGGTCGTCGTTTGCGAGAGATGGGAAGCATCATTGAAAACGCCGTGCAGGCGGCTGCAAAGGCGCGCGCGAAAGCCAAGCCCAAGGCTCCGAAGCCGACTCGATTTCGTTTGGTTGGTTTTGGTGCGGCGGCGAAAAAGGATGGGAACGAAAGCGACGATGGAGGAAGCATCAGTCGAGTGCACGATGTGCAACAGAAGGATGACGCTTTCGAGCAAGTGCCGGGCGACATGGGTATGATATTGCAAGATCCGCCGGTGCTTCACCTGCTCTTACACGAAACCATTCGAACACTCGAAGGGGTGATAGAAGCCGAGGGAGTGCCGAAAAAGGAGCAACGACTTCACGATTTGACCAAGTTCATCTGTCTCGGTCTCACCTCCGAAGCGTGCTTGCGCGAGAACGTTTCATACATTCCAGCCACGCCGAAGGAAATCTTGCACGGTTTCTTCCCGCTGTTGGGTGACTTAATGTTGAGCGCGATGCTCAGAGATTCAGACGACGAGATGGAGGCCGAAGAAAACGCGGAGCCTGCGGCGGACATGACGCCGGAAATCAGACAAAAGTTCAAGGAGTTGATGATTTGGTCCCCCGCGGTGCGAAAAATTATGTTGACGTATGCGTTGATTTGTTTGCAGAGAAACAACTTGCACACGGCGACAGAAGTCCTGGATCTCGCCGCCGAGATTCTCACGGACGCGACGATCATCTTCGAAGGAGCCTTCGCCGTCACGCTCTGTCGACGCATCTCAAAGTTGCTTGAAAGCAAGGACATTGACACGAAGAGCGCGATTTGGAAACACGCCGTCGACGGCATTCTCATTCGAGCGACGGCGGCCAGTTTGGAGGTGCACGGAGAGGTCTTGCGTTTGCTCATCAGCGCCTCGGATGTGTTGAATCCGGAGGAATTAGGACACGCGGTCGAAGCGACGCTCATCAACACGAAGAAGAGCCGCAAGCAGCGTCGCAAGCGCGCCAAGCAAATCGTGTACGAGTACGAATCGGCGGAAAAAATCAACCACCCTCGTCGAGGAAGTTCTCACAATTTCGGCGCCACCGCCGAGGAACCGGAATCGGGTGCGAGCAAATCACCAGAATCCAGCATCGATGCCATTCGAACGGCGTATCAGTCGATCGCGTCCAAGGGAAAATTGAATGAACAAAACGCGCCCGTGCTCTTTGATTACGTCAGTAAGCACAGCAAGCGCGGCGTCAAGGACGCCGGCGCCATGGAAAACGCCGGGGCCGACGGATACTTCGACGATGAAGGCGAAGAAGGTGGTTCCATGTTAGATTTCGGTCTCTCGCGCGATATCAAATCACCGAGCGTCATCAGAGACTCTCCCATGATGTCCCCGCCCGGGACGATGTAGTAATCAAAATCAGCGAGTTGTTGTACGAACGTCACTGTCCAGCGCGCGAGCGCTCGCGACCATGCGCGACGCCATTAAAAACATCGAACCGCTCGCGAGCGTCGACGAGGAGTGCCTGACGACGTGTTTCCTCGCCCCCGCGGTGCGCGCGCTGCCGAATCGTTTCGAACACCATGGCGTTGACGAGGCGCGCGCGCGCGACGTCTTCGGCGTCGGTGCGGGCAAGTGCGCGCGGCTGAGCGCGAGCGCGAGGTCGATATTCATGCGCGCCGCGTCGACGGGCGCGAACGGCGAGGGTTTGATGCAGATGATGATGGAGGAGGGTTCCAGCGCGACGTTGGCGAGCGCGTGCGGGAAAGTTTGGTCGGCGGGCGGCGAAGAGGCGTTGAGAGCGATCAAGGCAACCCCGTTCGGGGCGCCGAAGACGCTTTCAGACGTGCAGTGGGAAGTGGTTCTTCCGCTGACTGGGTCGAATCAGGAGCTCATGGCGAATTTGGATTTAGAACTTAGCGAACAGACTCCAAGCGGGAAACCGAAGCGTGAGACATTCAACTGTGAGTTTACTCACGAGTCACTCGTTGATTTCTTCGGCAAGGTGGAAACGATTCAAAAGCAACTCGACGCTCTGATGTGAGTAAACGTGTGTGTGTCGTGTGTTGTAATTCAATGTACTAGGTTTGGTCATCGTTTCGTGCGTTTTCGATTTCTTGACACGTCTCGTCATTCGTACCGGACGAGTCATCGCGCGCGTGCGCTCGAACTCTTCGGCCACCAGAGGTGTTCGTCATCCAATGGAGCCTTGTATCGCTCGCCCATCACGTCCGCGTCTTCAGAGAAGAACTCGTCCGAGTCTTCGTCCTCGTTCTCGTCGTCGAATCGCGCCGAAATGTCTTTATCCGCCAAATATTCCAGAAGAATGTCTGACAGTTGCGGTTCACCGCGAATCAGATGACTACGATACGCCTCGACGGTTGTCTCTCTCTGAAGTTGTTCTTCGCGCGCCAAATCTTCGCCTCGCCGTCGCACGGCTTCGTCCGTGTCGCACATCGGCACGAGAATGTCGCTCCTTGTGATCACACCGGTCAGCTGGATCGTCTCCTTGGTCACGACCGGAAGCCGCCACACCTTGAATTTCAGCATTTCGCTCCAAATCTGCGCGATCGGCGCGTTTTCCGTCACCCAATGCACCGGAGATGTCATCGCATCCTTCACTTTCTTCTTCTGCCATCCTCGTCGAGCGTCAAAGGCGAGAAACCGCGCGACGTCCTTTCTCGACAAGATACCGACGACGTGTCGACTCTTATCCACGACAGGCAGACCAGAGAATGTGTTCAGAAATTTCTTGACGATGGGATCGCGCAGTTCCATGTCGGGCGTGAGAAACGCGACCGGGGCGGACATGTAATCGCTCGCTCGCGACGAATACGGGTCTGGATCCGAAATGCGCAGCCTGTCAATGTCATCTTCACCGCCGGAGCTTCGATGATGGGCGCGCGCGGCGGGGCCTCGACCGGGACGCCGAGCGGTGAGAGTGTGCATCGTGCGATGTATGGAGGTTCGTTGCATCGGCGCGGTGTATGCCAATCGCATCGAGATGCGCGTCGGATTGTGTCATCTTCGTCTTCGTCGTCTCGTCTCGCGTCGCGTCGTCTCGTCTCGTCTCGCGTCGTACTATTCCTTTTTGCTAAATCGGGCGTACATCGCGCTCGCCGCGAGGGCAACGCCGGACAAGTATACTATGGAATATATCGTCTCCCCGCGGGTCTCAAACGACGGAATGAAGACACGTCTGAAGAGCGACCGCTGCGGTTTGAGGATGACGGTGACTGAATTGTTGGTGCGCATCACGCTCTGCAAGTGCTCTCGCACGAGAGCCGGTGAGAGCGAGTCGAGCACGCTCTGTCGTACGTTTTCCGTCATAGCGTACAGAGCCTCGATATCACCGTCCAGAATGTTCTTCTGCACGAGACGAGACTTGTAAAGCTCCGTGATGTACTCTCGCCAAAACGTATTCTCTTGTCGACTGACTTCAAAGTCCCGAATCTCGCACTCGCGCACCGCGCTCACGTCCTCCTCGGATGGTCCATTTTCGCGAAGGAATCGAACGGCTTCGCGCGCCTTGCTCGCGAGGAACGCGCCTCGATCGGGAGCGCACGAAAACGAGACCATGATGTCGCCAGAGTACATCTCTCCGGCGACGTCGGGATCTTGGTAACCGAACGACGCGCTCGCGTGGCAGGTGTAAATTTCACCCTGATTAAATCTAAGGAGTGACATCAGACGTCTCTCGATGATGGCCGCCGCCATGACCGTTTTAAACTTTGCCGTCGTCAACTGTCTTCCGCCTTCCAGCGTCGTTCCTCGACCAAAATCTGGGTTTGGTATTTGCACAGGGAAGGTGATTGAAGCCTTGGATGCCGCTTCTGTCATATTTGCTTTCACGATGCGCTTGACGGAACGCTCTGGGAACGTGAGCGGAAACGGCGTGATGTTTCGCGATCGATCTCTGATGCCTTCGAAAGCTTGGAGAAGTTTCGCGGGCTTCGCCGGAGGAATGGAGCCGAGATACTTCTGAACCAGAGGAAGGAAAGTGTTCACGTCGATGGCGCCAATGAAGACGAGAGTGAACTCTGAGGGATCTAAGAAGCACGCATCAAAAAATCTGCACGCCTGCATGCTGTCCATCTGGTGCAATGATTTCACGGTGATTCTTTGACTATGATACGATTTACCGTACACAAGTGAACGGATGACTTCGCTGTATTTGCTCTCAGGATCACGTGATTGATTTCTGATTTTTTCCTCTTGCATCTGCATGAGCGTCTCCAAAACTTCAGGGTCGTTCGTCGTGCTCACGTCGTGTGTGAACAACAGATGAATGCACTGGAGTGCGGTGTCGATATCTACTGGTGACGTTTCGCCCTCAATGTTACGGCGGTACATGCTCACGTTTGCGTGCACGTCGGTGCGTATACCAGCTAATATTCCGTCATACACGTCAGGTCTATGACCGTAAATACCGAGTTCACTAGCGACCATGTTCGAACACATGGCGTCTATGTAACCTTCTTCTTTGACTTCGGATAGACCTCCTCTCGCTGAGCCGCGTATGAGAACTTGGTCATCAAGAAATCCCGTGACGCGATACACGATGCGCATGCCGTTGCTCAGCACGAATTCGTGCACTTCCAGTTCCGGTAACTCGCGACTGCTCACAATGTCTCCCGATACTAATGATCCCGATTCCATCAAGACTTCTGGGATGTTGAAGACTTTGCTCTCACCTATCATACCCTCAGCCTCTTCTCTACGAACTTGTTCGATGGCGGCATGGAGCTCGTCTTTGCTCGTGTTCCTTCGTCCTTCCTGAACACGAATGACGCACGAGTTGCACACATTAAGCTGGCTTGCAAACGCGAGGACGTCTTCCTGTGAGACGCGCTCGATGCACGCTTTGGCGAGAGAGGCTTCATCTTCGGCGCCGATGACGAGATCGCCGCGGAGGAAGTGACACACGAGTTCGTCTCGAACATTTTCGCAGTACGTTTGCTTGCGCTCAGCGTAAAGCTGTTCGGTGTCGGCCAACATACGCGCTTTAGCAATTTTCAACTCTTGGTCACAGATACCGTGTAAACGGATGCGGGCGAGTTCGCGCAAAACCGCCGTCAATCCCTCGCTCGCTTTGTTCTCGGCGCACGTCGCTTGTATGCTCATCAACGTCATGGTCCTCGTGGCGTCTTCGATGATGCCGCCGGCGTTAAAGAATGGTGGTTTTGGTTGTCGCATCATGCGGTAGAGTCGATTGTCCAAAGCAGTCTTGTAAACGTCTTCGACAGTCTTCAAGTAGTATCCACGCGGAGTGTCGACCGGAATGGACGCGTACTTGAAAGTCACCGTCACCGCGGTAGTTTTCAACTCTCTGTCCACGTGCGTCACAACTCTCGGCTCAACATGGTTCGTGTCGGCGCTCGTCGGTCGCTCCAATCTCGGATTCTCGCGCGGTTGCCCTTCACTCGGCTCGAGGTGCTGAAAAGTACTCTCGATGAGACTCACGACGTCGTCCAAGTCTTGGAAATCCCCGACGGCGATCACCGCCATGCGTTCCGGCCGGTACCATTTCGCGTAAAACTGACGAACCACTCGCGGATCGACCCTCTGAATGACGTCTTCCAGCCCTATGGGTGCCCGCTCTGCGTAAAGCGAACCTTCCATGAGGGTCTTCCAATACGCCTCCGCCGCGCGTCCCTGCGCATCTCGTCCCAAACGCCACTCCTCCATCACGGACCCTCGCTCGCACTCCACATCAGCGTCTGATATCCGCACACCTCTCGCGAATTCGCTCAGGATGTGCATCGACGTCGCCAACACTTCCGCCTTTTGTATCGGCACCAACAACTCGTACACCGTCTCGTCCATGCTCGTGTACGCGTTCGAACACGCCCCGAACTCAGCCCCGATGGATTCCAAAAAATTAACAATCGCAAAATGTTCGTACGATTCCGTCGATCGAAACGCCAAGTGCTCGACGATGTGCGCCACCCCTCGCTCCTCCTCCGTCTCCGCCACCGACCCCACGTCCACCGCCAGCGCCAACGCCGCGTGTTCCTTGGGCTTTTGCGACTCCCCGACAAAGTATCGCATCCCGTTTCGCAGCGTCCCGATCCTCGTCCGACCTTTCGGTCCGACCTCCATCGCCTCCTTGGCCCTCACCGAGTCTCGAACGTCGTACGGAAACTTTTCCATGGCGCGCTCTCGAAGCGACGACCCGGAGGAGCGCGGGGACGACGGGGACATGGATCCGATCGTGTTGTGCGACGCCACGCGCGAGAGCGCGCGATTGGTGGCGATGCCCTCGGCGTCCTCGCTCGTCGAGTCCGCGCGCGCGAGGGGCGGGACGGTCGCCATTGCGCGTCGCGCGTCCGAGTCTGCGGGACGACGACGAGGAAAAGGGCGTCCGTCGGATGTGGGCGTCCCGCGCGCGAGAGACGCCGCGCGCGCGCGTGGGAATCGCGCGGGGCGGTCGGAAGACATCTCTCGCGCGCGTCTCGCGTCGCGTCGCGCGCGTGGGCGCGGTATCGGAGACGAACGGTGAGGATGCGTCGACGACGGTGTCGAGCGCAACGACTCGGCGCACGGACGACTCGGGCGCGGTGACGACGTCTGGACGACGCGCGGGCGCGCCGAGACGCGGTGAAGGCGTGCGTCGCGTGCGACGCGTCGCGCGAGAGCGCGCGCGAGGTCGAGACGCGTCGACGACGGGCGAGGAGGAAGGGGCGGTTCGTCGCCGCGGCGTCTTCGCCGAGCGCGGACGCGCGGACGCCGAGTCGATCGAGGGCGAGCGAGAGGGTGAGGGGGAGAAGAAAAAGCTCGGGAAAAAGGCGCGGAGAGCGGCGTTTTCGGTGAGCGTGGCGCTGAATAAAGAGATCTCGTCGTGCGAGACGGTGAAAGAGTTGGTCGAGACAACGCGGGGACGCGCGAGCGACGCGTCGGGCGTCAACGTCTCCACCGCGTATTCGAAATTGGCAAAGTTTAGACGCGCCGAGGCCGATGCGGTGGACGAGGCGGTGCGGTCGTCGTGGTTCGATGAGCTCGAGCGCGCGGCGGTGGAGAGACTCGACGATATGAAACCGCGTGCGGTGGCGCAGTTGACGTGGGCGCTGGGACATTTGCGCCTGGGACGCCGAGACGACGGGTCGACGCGGGACGCGTTGTGGGACGGGTTAGAGCGCGTGATCGAGTCCGCGGCGAGCGAATTCGAGAGTCAAGGCGTGGCGAACGTGTGTTGGACGTACGGGAAGCTCGAGATGCGCGTGCCGATTGGGATTAGAGTGGCGTTGGAAAATAACGTCGTTCGCAACGCCGCGACGTTTAAACCGTACGAATTGAGCATTTCGTTCTGGGCGCTGACGAAATTAGGAGACGCACCGAGGGAGGAAGTGACGAATGCGGTGGAAAGGTCGTTATCGCTTGCGCAGTGTCGACCTCAAGAGCTCGCAAACGTCGCCTCGGCGTACGGGCGCGTCAAGGGGTGCGGCTCGTCGGCGTTTTTGTCGCGTCTCGCTGAGGAATCGTTCGCGTGTTTGCCAGAATTCGGGCACACAGAGCTCGCGATGTTATTGTGGGGTCTTTCAAACGCCGGACACTACCTGCGAGACCACGAAGCGGCGATCGCGCTCGCCGAGGTACAGAGACGCGCTGACGCATTGTCGCCGCACCAAATCGCGCTCGTCGCCGGTTCGCTTGCCACGTTCAGCGACGCGACGGACGACGAGAACGCGCGCTCGTGCGTGCGATTGCGCGCGGCGATGGATGAACGATTTGCATCCGCGCTTCGCTCGTTGGAGGAGTCGTTCCTGGCCTCGATCGGGGAGAGCAATTGCGATGATTTGAGTTACGTAATTTGGGCCTTTGCGCATTTATCGCATCAACCGAGCGACGCATTCGGACGAAAGTTCGAAGACGAAGCCATCTCCAAATTGGATTCGTGCAACTCGAAAAACTTGGCAAACATGATGTACGGTGTCGGCACTCTGAGGCTTCCGAGCGTGAGTTTATTCACGCACGCGACGTTTTGCGTCTCTGAAAAGCTGAGCGAATTCACGCCGGTGGAAATTTTCATGGTGTGCTCGGCGTTGGCGAGCAGTAACCACGATCCGGGCTCGCACGTCATGTCGCAGCTCGAAAACACGGTGATGGATTCGATAGAATCTCTCGACTCGGCCGATTTGACCGAGTTTTTACGCGTCTTTGCCAGGCTTCGATACATGCTCGCCGACGAAACCTTTGACGCCATCGGTGCGCGCTCTGCCGTCTCGCTCGAGCGATATGATTCATACAGAATGAGCATGACGCTCTGGTCGTACGCGACGCTGTGCAGACAACCGGACGAATCCATGCTCGAGAGATTTCAAGACGAGCTGCGAGGATCCACCGCGGCGTTCAAGAGTGAAAACTTTGGTTTGGCGCTGTGGTCGCTCGTCGTCCTCGGTTCGCTCGAAGACGCGTCGCCTCTCGTGGAGAGTCTCACCCGAGCGCTCGTCGATATCAATCGAGGCGTCTTGTCCTCACCGGACGCGCTCAGCGACACCACGCTGTGTTCGCTCTACATGGCGCGTCTCGTCGCGAGAGAATCACCGTTTGAATCCCTCGTCTCCCTCTCGACCGACGCCGTCGCCGACGATTGCGAACGCGCGTGGATCGGCATGAAGAGCAAAGATCCAACCTACAGCAATCTTCAACACGCCATCGCCGAGGAACTTCGAGAGTTTGGCGTGCACGGATTCACTCTGGAGACTCCAGTCGAGGGCGGTCGCATGCGTCCGGACATCGTCTTTGAAAACCACCGCGTCGTCGTCGAGGTGGACGGACCGCATCATTACAGTTACGACGCGCTCGGTCGCCGCCGCGCGCTCGGAACCACCGTCATGCGCGACAAACTCCTCGAATCGTGGGGATGGCGCGTGCGCGTGATACCGTATCACGAATGGGCCGATTTATTGTCTTCCGACGAGAAACGCGCGTATTTGCGTCAACTTCTCGGCGACGACGTCTTCGACGGGAACGCCGCCTAGTCTTGTAAAACACCGCCTCGCGCATTCATTCATTCATTCGAGCGTCACTCCGCGACCGACTCGACTCGCGCGCGCGTGGAAACCCATGTCCCGCGACGTGCCCGACGTCCCGACCAAGCGTCGGCGTCGCGGCGCGTCCGCCACCGTCGACGCCCGATTCGGCACGAACAGGTACCGCGGGTACACCGTCCCGCGCGTCGACGCGCCCATCGACGTCGTGACGTACGGCGCGCTCGACCCGGACGAATTCGACGCGCGATACGTCCGCGCGAGACGTCCGTGCGTGCTCGAGCGCGCGCTTGACGCGTCGACGTCAGATCTTGCGGGGGCGAGCCTCTGGACGAATGGGTTTCTTCGGGACGCGTGCGCGGGCGAGCGGGACGTTCGATTGGAGGTGCGCGACGCGCGACGGGGGGAAAGGTTCGGGTTGGGAAAGTATGAGAAAGTCGAATCGTTCGATGCGTTCATGGACGCGTTCGAGGGCGCGGACGGTGGGGTGTACCTCTCGGCGGGTGGAAAGGAGGACGCGTTCGGCGGACCGGCGAGACGGTTGACGACGGTGAAGACGAGGGGCGGCGAGAGAGGGAAGCTTCCGTTGCGACCGACGGCGATGCCGAAGACGCTGGTGCCGGCGGACGTGAATCTGTGGATGGGGAGAAACTCGGCGCCGACGTCGAGCGGGTTGCATCACGATTATCACGATAATTTATACCTACTCGCGAGAGGGGAGAAGCGGTTTAAGATTTTCGCACCGGCAGACGCGGAGCGCATGTACACGACGGGTGCGATTCGATTGGTACACGAAAACGGGCTCATCGTGTACGAGGGTGACGAGGACGAGCGACAGCAAGACGGTGACGTGGTGTTGGAGAACGGGGAGACGATGCTCGAAAGGCAGATTCGCGAGGCGAGATGGTCGAGCGAGGCGCGAGGCGACGACGACGACGAAGATTTTCCGGATGATTTCGACTTTGATGGGGTGGACGATTACGATGAACTGAGCGATTCAGGCGTCGCAAAGGACGAGGATGACGGCGGATGCGCGACCAAAAAAGACGACGACGAGGGCGTGCCGAGTTTCAGTCGCGTCGATTACGAACGTCTCGAACAGTTTCCACTCTTCAAGGACGCCACGCCTATGGAATTCACCGTGCGTCAGGGCCAGGCGTTGTACCTTCCGGCGGGTTGGTTTCACGACGTCTCGAGCGCGGAGTCGGGGGAAGGGCACGTCGCGTTCAATTACTGGTTCCATCCGCCGCCGCTTGGAGACCCGACGTGGGAGACGAAGAGACAACTATGGGAAGAACACTTGCGGCTCACCGTCCTACCAAAGTTTGACGATTGACGATCTATACTGTAATCTCTAGCGCTAGTTCTAGTCATCTATTTACCCTCGAGTGGTGGCTTTCACTTCTTTTCGAGCATGCGTCGTCGCGCGCCGGCGCTATCCGCGTTGTAGTGCCACAGAATCTGATCCTCGCTATACCGACGATGCGCAAACTCCCCTCCGTCCATGGCGTCGCGACAGGCTAACCACAGCTTCCACTGTTCCGGATCATTCCCGTTCGTTTCCTCGTACCTCGCGATGGCGACGTCGAACGCCTCGGCGGCGCGCTGGACGCGCTCTTCGCTCACCGGCGATGCCAAACGAGGAAGAAACACCGTCTCGTCCTCCGCGCCACCCTTTGGCGCGCGCACGCCGTCCAACACCACCGCCGCTCGAAACGCACACCACGGTCCGTGCGTCGGATGGACCGATTGATGCGTGCGCTCGTCTAAATACGCTAAATTCGCCACGTGCGCCAACCGCTGTATGGCGACGACGCGTCCCGGCTCCAATTCCCACGACCAATAAATCCTCGCCGCATTCGCCTCCGCGCCCACCGCGCGCGCCACCGCCTCTCGCACCGCGCCCTCGACGTACTCGTCCAGCGACACCGCGTGGTTCGCTCGCACGGCGCGCTCGAACGTCGGCCACAGCGCTTTCGAGTTGCCGACGACCGCGACGACGACGTCCTCCTCGGCGGTAATCTTCGCCGTGCTCGGCGCCGCATCGTTATACGCGCGCGCCGTCGTGAACGCACAACAATCCAATCCGCGCGCGGCGCACGCCTCGCGCAATCGCACGCACGGCGCGCGCCAATCCTCCCGCCTCGGTCGTCTCTTCTGAGTCGCCATCACGAATCCACCACCCGCGAGCGTCGCCACCGCGACCCCGACGACGACGCGTCGACGACGAGGCGACCAAAAGACGTCCCCGCTCACTCGTACCGTCGCGCGCGGTCGCCACGAGGCCATGACGGCGCGAGACGCGCGACGATGACTGTCGGGACGAACACCACCTCGATCCCATGAATAACCCATTCGCGTCACTCGGACGCGCGATGCGATCGTCTCGCGCCTCGCGCGTCGCGCGGTGCGTCGGCCTCGTCGCATGTCTCCTCATGCTCGTCTTCTCGCCCGCGGTCGCGCGCGCGAGACCGATACAGCACCGCGTTGATGACGATGAATCAACCGATCATCAACACCATAATCATATACGCCGCGAGGACGTCCTCGTCGAGGCGTTCGAGCGCCACCGCGCGCTCGAACGCGCGCTGCGTCATCCAGAGAACGATCTAAACGTCACCGGCGCGTGCGGGGACGTCGCGAGACGGGCGTGCGAACACGTGGAGACGGCGCGCGCGCTCGTGGGAGAGGCGAGGCGGCTCGCCGACGCCGAGAGACGACGAAATGCCGCGCGACGCGACGCACGGACGACGACGACGGAAGATGAAGGAGCATCCTCTTCGTCTCGTTCGCTCTTGGCGGTGAGTCGCGGTCATTCGCGCGGACGAGCGACGCCGACGAGACGACGCGCGTCGACGCCAAAGACGAAGACGAACGACGCCCAGCGAGAGGACGCGCGACGACGCCAACGAGATGAGGACGAAGAGGCGGCGAAAAATCGCGCCGAAGCGATCGATGCCGCGAAATTCGAGCAGTTGAAGAGTTATCCAAAGGGTGCGCTGCGAGAGGATCCGAACGAGTTGGAACGCGCGTTGCGGGACGCGCGGGACGCGGCGGAGAAAAATCCGGAAGACGCCGCCGCCCAGGCGCGCGTGGAGCAACTGGAACGAAAGAAACGACGCATGATTAACGAGGTCGGGACAACGACGATGAATGACGATCGATCGGCGCGGTCGAGGAATGGGGACGACGATCACTGGTTTATGAAATCAAACGACGAGTTCGGGACGACGACAAGTTACCGCCGCCGACGAGGCGCGCGCCGACGCGTCTCCGCCACCGCCGCCAAGGAGAATTACGAGTACCTCTTGCGTAAGATTCCCACCGTATCCAAGAGTTACTTCGATTGCATCGGTCAGATCATTACCAGGGACGACGCGGCGGCGTTGGAAAATTTTATAGAGTTTTCTGGAAATCGCGCCTACGAGAGCGCGGCGTCGCCGGAGTGCCGACGCGAGTACGCGAGTAAAAAAGCGCGCGTCGTGTCGTTTTGGAACGCCGAGGAGGACATCGCGCGGGCGTGCGCGGACGACGTGGTGAAACACTGCGATGGGGTGGAGGCTGGGTACGGACTCATCGCGTCGTGTCTGTGGAAGGCGAGGGAGAAGGACGCGGGCGCGGTGGCGACCGAGTGCGGCGAGGCGCTCGCGCGCGTGGACACGAAGGCGCCGACGGCGACCGAGACGGTAGTGCCGAGCAAGAACACGCGCGAGGACACGCGCGAGACGGCGCAGATACCGGTGCGCGCGCGACCGATCGAATCGAAAGAATCGGCGCGAGGGAAAGAACCGAAATCGACGGAACCGGCGGCGACGCCGAAGAAATCATCCGAGTCGACGATGGATGGCGAACCGGAAAAGATGGACGACGACGTGGCGAGACGACTTCGCGAGGCGGACGCGAGGGTTAAATTCGCCGAGGAGGCTGCGGCGCACGCGTCGGCGCAGACGCGTAACCTGTTCGCGTGCATGATGGCGGCGGGCGTCGTGTACGTCGTCACGCGTCGAGGCGCGAGAAAAAAATTGGCGGCAATCGCGCGGCGACTCCGACGCGATTCCAAGGGTGAACACCTCGGGTGAATCGATTGATTGATTGATTGAGAAATGCGAATCGTTTACAAACATGCTACAGCGCGGCAAGGCGCGGATGGGTACACGGACGGTAAGGCACACAAAGGTACACGGCGGGATTTACGTCAATCCAAATCCTCCATCTCTTCAAAGAGCATCGAATCGTCGTCGTACGAATTGTACCCGGTGCCCGCGGTTTGTTCCCCAGATTCATCCAAATTGGCCATTTCATCGTCCGAATCGACCCCGAGCATCGTCTTGGACGTCGCGTGCACCGAAAAGTACAGAATGCGCTTGAGCTTTTTGTTGTAAAAAAAGTAGTTAAACGACCAGAGATTGCCCTCGTCGGTGAACGGGTCGCCCTCCGCCACCGCCTTGTACGAATACACGTCGCAATCGAACACCTCGATCGCGGCGTCGATGGTTTTCCATAAAACCTCCAAGAATGATGATTCACCACCGGTCCCATCACCGTATCTCGCCGCCCACACCTTTCCGCTCTCCATGAGAAGCGACTCGATATCCGTCTTGACGTCGCTCAGCGCGCCCTCCTTGGTAAAGTGCTCGGCGCGCAGACTACTGAAATCGTAATCCGGATAGATGTGATTGAGGGTGAGGATTAAATAAATGAGCGTCTTTCGACTGTTTGCCTCGGTGAGCGGACCCACGGGGGAGGTCCCGAGACTCGTCGGGGAGCTCGCCATGGAGGTGACCACCTCGGCGTCGAGCGACCGGGACAACTTCTTATCCGTCCCGGCGAGTTTACCTACGCGCGCGGAGACACAGAACCGTTGGTCAGTGCGCGTTCGAGACGTGGATCAAAGATGAAAAAAGATGGACAACACGAGAGACCGCGCGTCTCGCGACCGCGGTCGTCGTCTCGTTCGTAAAACGCGCAAACGTGCAACACACGAGGACGACGGACGCACAGCTGTAACTCTCCACCTGCCCGCTCACGACGTAATCGCCGACGTTGACGCTCGCCAAGAAGGCGTTCAGCGCCGCGAGATCGTGATCGACCAGGAGTTTCATCTCGACGCGTCACGTCGCGTCGCGCTTCGCGAACGGCGTGAGATTTACGGTTTGAATCCACGTCCGACGCGGCACCCTCGACGCGCGCGCGGGACGCCGTCTGCGCGCGCGAGGAGGTGCGTGCCGACGATGCGCGGTCGGTGATGCGCGCGCGAAGGATGCGTTCGACGCGTTCGTTCGTTCGGGTGGCGCGGGAACGCCGCGCGATGGCGTGCGTGCGCGGGAATGTATCGCATGGGTTGAGTGGGCGCGACGGGGCGTCGGTTGAGCGCGTCGCGAAATACGTCACTACATCTCTAGCGAGATCGATCGCCTCGTCTCGATGAGGACGGTGATGATTTTTGAGAGGCGTCCTGGAATCGACTGGCGCCGCGACGACCGCGATTGGACGGCGTGCGTTGGTCTCGCGCGGTGCTCGGCTTGACGCGCCCTCGCCCGCCGGTGCGTCTGTCGCGAGCCTCTCGCGCGGATTGTTTCTTGCGAGCCTCGGAGACGGCGCGAGAACTCGTGGCATTGTCGATGGGAAGGCCAAGTTTGACGGCGTTGTCGATCTCGCCGGCGAGGACGCGGTCTTTTTTGGCGACGAGGTTGGTGACTTTGCCGCCCGAGCCCGCGCGAGCGGTGCGACCCGAGCGGTGAATGTAATCGAGCGAGTTAAGCGGAAAGTCAAAATTGACGACGTGGTCCACCTTCATGCGGCCGAAGTCGAGACCTCGGGCGGCGAGGTCGGTGCACACCATGGTGAGGTTGTCGTCGGCGTCGGCGGCGATGAAGTCGCGCATGGCTTCGGCGCGGGCATCGCTCGTCATGTCGCCGTGGTACTGCACGGTGCGAATGTCCGCCTCGTACATGGTACGCTCGACGGCGATGCACGAGGGGAGTGTGTTGCAAAAGATCATCAATCGTTTGCCCTGTTTGTGCTCGGGAGCGACGATTTGTTCGAGCACGGTCATCTTGTCGACGTCGCCGGGACAGTCGATGAACCGGTGCTTGAGACCCGGAGCCGAGCGATGGAGAGAATCGGTGCGCACGTACTGTAAACCCGGAAGTTCTTCGTCCACGAGCTTCCGCAGACGATCCGGCATCGTCGCCGACACGAGCACGCACGTCTTGCCCTCCGGTCTCGCCTTGAGCGGACGAAGCAAACGCTTCACCTCGTCCCCGAATCCCGCCTCGAAGAGCGTGTCCGCCTCGTCCAGCACCATCGAGTCCACGCCTCCTAAAAATAAGTTGCCCTGCTCCACGTGCTTGATCAATCTACCGGGTGTCCCGATGACGACGTCGATGGGCGAATCCAACCGCTCCTTTTGCGTGCCCAAACTCTTCCCGCCGACGACTAAATACGAACTAAACTTGCACACGTGACTCAACGCCTTGGCCACCTCCGCCACCTGTTCCGCGAGCTCTCTCGTCGGACACGTCACCACAACCTTCGGCCGCTTCGGTTTCGCCAACCGCTCCCCGGCCTCCTCCTCCACTCGCTTCATGCGTTCAATCACCGGCAACAGATACGCCAATGTCTTCCCGCTCCCCGTGTGCGATGCGACGAAGACGTTCCCCGGTCCTCTTCCGATCACCTCGATCGCCTTGGCCTGAATCTCCGTCGGTTCCGTGATCTCCATCCCCTCCAACGCCCGCACGAGCGTCTCATCTCCCAATCCCACGTCCGAGAACGTGGCGCGCGCCGCGCTCCCGCGTCTCGCCCCCTCGCCGCCGCCGCCGACCCACCGCGTCCCCGCGGACATCCCTCTCGCGCGTCCACCCACGCTCGCCCACCGTCTCGCGACCCGCGGCTCGATCGCGCGCGTCACACTCGTCGTCGTCGCCATCGTCCTCGCGCATCGCGTCGCGCGCGCGATCGAGACGCTCGCGACGGACGCGCGTCGCGCATCCGTCGCCGCCGCCGCCGCCGCCGACATGGCCGAGGACGACGACGTGGACGCCGCGCGCGCGAGTCGCAGGGGCGTCGCGCACCGCGTCAACATGCGCGGACGGAGAGACGCGCGCTCGATGCGTTCGGTGACGTCGCGCGGTCGCGTCTCGCGCGTCGGTCGCGGTGGTGCGCGTCGACGAATGACGCCCAATCAAAACGTCACACCATGCCGCCGACGCGTTCGGATCTAGACACGGCGCGCGGACGCTCGCGAGGCGACGACGCGCGCGCGCGCGCGTCGGTGCGTGGGTCCTCTTCGTCTTCGTCGTCCATCTCGCGCGAGAGACGCGAACGGAGACGCCGACGACGCGATGACGATGATGGGCGCGCTGGGCGCGACGACGAGGATGGGCGCGACGACGCGCGGTCGAGTCGACGACGACGCGACCGATCGCGCGACGACGCGAGACGCGATCGCGACGACGACGTTGAAGACGACCGAAACGGTGGTGCGAGCGCGGTGGCGCGATTGATGGCAAGACCAGGGGACGGCGGGACGTACGGAGGCGCGAATGCGAACGCGGCGAACGCGGCGAACGCGGCGAACGCCGACGCCGGCCCTTCCGTGCCGAAAGAGGAGGCAAACTTCGGTCTGAGCGGATTGTTAGCCATGGAATCCAACTCGGTGAAAGGCGTCGCGCTCAAGTACGTCGAACCGATCGGCGAGGCGAAACCGCCGAGCGCGCGGTGGAGGTTGTATTGTTTCAAGGGCGACGTCGAGTGCGAGCCGCCGTATAAATTCGCGGGTGAGCGCACCAAGTACCTGTTCGGACGCGATCGTGCGGTCGCGGACGTGCCAACCGATCACCCGAGCTGTTCGAAACAGCACTGCGTGGTGCAGTTTCGAGATTTGGACGACGGGGACGGGAGCGCGCCGTACGCGTGGGATTTGGGAAGCGCCAACGGAACCTTCGTGAATAAGCGTAGAATCCCACCCAACGAATTCGTGCGTCTGCGGTCGAGAGACGTGATTAAATTCGGGTGTAGTTCGCGCGATTACGTCATCCTAGACGAGGACGAAGCCGCGGGAGGATCCTAGAAGACGACGACGCGTGTATTTCAATGTCATTCAGCGTTTCGCGAAGAATCTTGAAAAAGTAACGACCACCCGTCGCCGTCCCCGACCGTACACGCGCCCGCGCGTCGCCCGCATCCACACCCCGCGTCGACGACGACGTCAAAAGACACCCCATCGACGTCCGCATGCGCGCCAACGCCCCTCTCGACCCCCCGCGCGCGCTTCAAGACGGTTGGTTTGACGTCTGCGCCTGGGACGCTCTCGCCCATCCCGACGCTCGCGCGTCCCTGTGCGTCGACGGACGGCACATCATCGCCGTTCGCGACCTCGACGGCGCGCTCCACGCCATCGACGCCACGTGTTACCACATGGGCGGCCCTCTGCTCCGCGCCGAGATCGAGGACGTCCCGGGAAAGGGGAGGTGCGCGGTGTGTCCCTGGCACGGGTATCACGTCTCGCTGACGTCGGGCGAGCGCGTGTACAAGACGTTGGACGGTGAGTGGGTGGGGATACCGAAGAAACAGCGCGTGCACGAGATAGAGGAGGACGTGGAGGCGCGTCGCGTGCGCGTTCGATTGCGGAACGACGGGGAGGCGTGCGAGAGCGATCGGTACGCGTATAAAAAACCGCCGCCGGCGTTCGCGGGCGGCGCGCGGGGACCGCCGAGGTCGGGGAGCGTGTTCGCGCGCGGGAGAGGCGGCGTCTCGGGGGATGGGACGCGAGAGTGTGGACCGGGGGCGAGGACGGCGGGAGTGCGGTCGATGGTGGCTGCGTCGATGCGCGGTGGAGACGGGGCGGCGCCGTGGGCGCTGGGCGGCGCGCGCGAGGCGGGACGCCTCGCGCGCGGAGATCCGACGAGCGTGCGACGCGTGCGGAAACGCGTCACCTTTCACGACGGTGACGACGAGCACGACGGTTCGAGCGCTGACGCCGGTCGCGCGTATCCCGAGACGAGCGATGGGTGAGAGATGTCACGCGCGCGCGCCGTCGTCGACCGCCGTCGCCCGTTTGCGCCGTCGAGGTCGCGCGTGCGCCTCGATGTTCACGAACGCGCACGTGCGATTCGGCCGAACGCGCTGGTCTATCGACACACGAACGCGTGGACGTCGATGCGTGCGCATCGTCGCGACTCGAAGATGCGCAACTCGCGGTTCGGATGGCGCGTCCTGCTCGCGTCTCTGCTCCCGGCGTCATGCGCGGCGCAGGTGTGCTCGGAGTGCGACGACGCGCGCGCGTGCGGCTCGTGTTCCATCGACGTGTCGTTCGTCACGGAACCGCTTCTGCAAGATGACGTCGATGAGATCAATCTCTTCATCGGTGGATTTGAGTTATCGAGCGCGCGCGCGGACGCACTGTCGAGTTGGCAGGTGACGTGGTCGTTCGCCGAGGGACAAGGCATTTTTCGCGGCAACGTCTCCGACGGTATATTGATCAATCCGGGCGGTCCGAACGGTCAACCGGCGAGAGTGGTGAACCAATTGAACGACGACAACGACGACGACGACGACGACGGGCGGTCATTTTCGTTCATCGGTCGACTCGTCGACGGGTACGAGTCGTCGAACGTCGTCGCGCGAGACGTGAGCGTAAATGGACTTTCGTGCGCGTCGCCTCGCTACGCGGGCAACGAGGCGGTGCGCTTCGTCGACATCGACTGCGTCAGAAGAGAATACCGTTTTTGTTGTGGGAGCCGACTCTCGCCGCCGCCGCCGCCGCCGCCGTTTCTACCGCCGAATCCGCGCGTCGGTGCGCAGGCATCCGCCGTGCGAGAGGTGGCGTCGAATGGCGCGGCGTGGTTGAAAAACGCGAGCGCAGTGAGCGCGCTCGTCGTCGCGTGCGTCGTCGCCTCGGTATTCACAATTGAGATAGGTCGTCGAGTTTCGGCGTCGTGTCTGTCAGCCAGAGACGTCGTGCTTCTCGACGTAGACGTCGAGGGATTGGCGCGACGCGACGCCGCTCCCAAGCGCAAGACGACGACGATGCTTCCGGGACAATGTTTCCGCTCCAAGTCGGACGATTTAGAGGGTGTCGTCGTGCGTGACGATGGAGACGACGACACCGCGCGCGTTCGCGCGGGTCACGGCACGCACTCGACGCGTCGTCACGCGCGCGGCGACGAACGCGCGTCTGGACGTTTATTCGACGCGTCTCTTGCGTCGTACGCCAAAGCCGTGGACGAGCGACGAGCGCGCGTCCCCGAGACGCCCGACGACGACGACCGACGACTCGTGGAGATTCATCCGAGTAACATCAAGCTCGGTGAATCCATCGGCTCGGGCGCGTACGGCGCCGTGTACGCTGGGACGTGGAACAAACGAACCGTCGCCGTAAAGAAATTACACAGCATCTCCAAAAGGAGCGACGTCAAGACGTTTCTTCGCGAAGTCTCGGTGTTGAGCAAAGCGAAACATCCCAACATCGTCCAATTGTTCGGCGCGTGTCTGAAATCACCGCACTTTTGCATCGTGGAGGAGCTGATGGATGGTGGGAGTTTGCACGCGCGTTTGCACGAGACGAAGCGCGCGCTGAGCGACGACGAAACGCTTCGCGTGGCGCTCGACGTCGCGCGGGCGCTCGAGTATTTACACTCCAAATCCATCGTTCATCGCGATTTGAAATCGCACAACGTCCTCCTCAACGCGAGAGGCGCGAAAGTTGCGGATTTTGGCATCGCGCGCGCGTTTGAACAGACGTTATTGTCGAGTGGTGCGAACGCGACGAAGGAGACGACGGCGGGCGTCGCGGGCACGCCGGCGTACATGCCGCCGGAACTCTTTCAAGGTGAATCGTCCACCGTGACGACCAAGTGCGACGTGTTTTCGTTCGCCATATTACTGTGGGAGATGCTCGCGTGCGAAATTCCGTGGCACTGGTGCGCCAACCACATGCAGATAATCTTTGCGGTGGCGATTCAATCGCAACGATTGCCGCTGGAGCGCGAGGCGTTTCGTCGCGAAGACGCCGCGACGCGCGCGATGATTGATGAAATCATCGTTCCGTCGTGGCAGACGGAACCGGACGCGCGACCGGATTTTAGCGAATTGCACGTCGTCTTGAAACGGTTATTGAGCGATAGGCTCGAGGCGCGCGACGAGGACGAGGACGAGAACGAGGAGGTCGTCGTCGTCGTTTCGACCGACGACGAAGGATAGAAAAAATGTTCGCGGTGTCTATTCGTTACACAAAGAATCCTCGTCTACCGTACCCGGCTACTCTCTATTCGTCCCCTTCGTCTCCGCCTCCTCTCCCGTCCTCCTCCGCCTCCTCTCCCATCGTCTCCACCTCGCCGCCGCGCCCCTCGCGCAGTTTCGCGCGATTTTCCGAAATCATCGTAAACGCGATGCCCGCGATGATTAAACACGAACCCGCGACGGCTTGCGGCGTCGGCGCGTCGTCGTCGATGAACAACCACGCGAACAGCGTCTGCACCACTGGCGTCATCGTCAACGACAACGATACGACAATCAGAGGCAAATAATGCATCGCAATCGTGATGAACGTGTGTCCGATGATGGCGAGCGTCCCGATGGAGACGACGCCCGGCCACAAATCCGGCGACTTCGGCCAATCGAAGACGCCTCGCGTGTACGGCGGCGACGAACTCACCCACACCTGTCCGGGCACGCACGCCAGACACACGAACGAATACAACGTCATCACGATCGCCCCCGTCGTCTGGACGTATATTCCGCTCGCGCGAGGGATTCCCACGCCGTTCGGTCCGAACCATTTGCGGATGGCCAACGCGTACGCCGCGCCGGCGATGCCGCACGTCAAAGACACCATATCCCCCCACACCGTCGGCGGTCGCCGCTGCGACGCCGTCCCGCGCGCCGTCGCCGTCATCACCACCCCCGCAAACGTCACGAGCACGCCCAACCACTCGCGAGGCGTCGGAAACCGCTCGCCGCCGTCGTATTTCGCGCGCGCCGCGCCGTACAGCATGATGACCACCGGGTGTATTTGGCTAAAGATGGCGACGTGGCTGAACGCGGTGGCGTCCAAGCCGTAATTCCACCCGACGAACATGACGAACATGGACGTCCCGACGGCGATGATCCCGCACACCGTCTCTCGCGACGGCTTTCGCGCCTCCTCGCGTCTCGAGAGTTCGTGCGCCAGAGGTGCCGCCATGAACACCACCGACGCTTGCCCGCGCCAGGAGAGCCGCAGGAGCGACGTCGACGTGCGAACTTCCTTAAACATCGGTCCACCGATCCCCCACGCGAGCATGGCGCACGCCACGGCGGCGACGCCGAGCGCGCGCTCGCGGGAGACGAGACGAGCGGTGGGAGGCGTCATCGTCTGCAGTGTCGAGCGCGCGGGCGGAGGACGAGCATGCGGTCGACGACGGGCGCGAGGCGTCGCAGACGGTGGAGAGGACGCGTCGTCGTCGCGGCGTGCGCGCTCGCGGCGTGCGCGCTCGCGGCGTGGACGACGGGGGCGGATGCGAACGCGTCGAGCGACGTGGGTCGATTGGTGGCGAGGTTGCGCGAGGTGCGACGACTCGGACCGCGCGACGACGGGACCGCGCGCGAGGGTGACGGCGTCGACGGCGATGGCGACGGCGCGCGCGCGGCGGAGGCGGAGGCAGAGGTGGGGACGACGGACGAGGGAGATGAATCCGCGGCGGCCGCCGCCGGCGGGAAGGCGGACCGAGGGGGAAAGAACGACGACGACGATGACGGCGACGACGACGACGACGATGACGGCGACGACGACGACGACGAGCCATCGTTTCGTTCGGAAGACGCGGCGGACGGGGATGTGATCGGCACGTACGACACGTGCGATACGTGCGAGAGTTGCGCGCTCGGCGACCCGCCGCCGGGCGTCGCGGTCAACGCGCGCGCGCGGTCGACAGGAAACGCGACGCGCGGGACGCACTGTAAGACGTGCTACGGATGTAACGTCATCGTCTCGCGAATCTCGTCGAAGACGGAGTTTCGGAACAAGGTGGTGTCGGTACAGGCGGGCGCGAGCGGCGCGGCGGTGTTCAAGGCGAAGATGTTCGAAGAGATGCTCTCCGAGGAGAAGAAGACGTCTGACGACAAGTCCGTCAAGGACGTCTTCGTCAAGCTGTGGTGTGGGTTGAAGGGAGGGTATCGTCACATCCTGGATGCGAATTCACCGATTCCAGAGACGTGCGCGGACGCTGGTTTCGAGCATCCCGCCTTTAAGGGTGGATCGCATTGTCAGCTCAGAGGCATGGGCTCTCGCTTCGCGTGTAACGTCGCGCATTTAAGCGCCATCGATCGAATGGCGGAGGAAGCTGGCGTGGAGGATGTGATACCTAGGATGACGACGCTGCGCGCCAAGACGTTTTTGCCGTGGGACGGCACGGAAACGGCTGGCTTTAAGCAAGACGTTGACGTGCTCGTTTTCGAGAAAGTTCAGGGAGTCTCGTTGGAATCCTTGGGTGCTTCGGTGAGCAGAGAAAACTTCGATCTCATGGCTAAAGTAAACCCAGAGAGAATGTATAGAATAGCGCTCTTCGAGATGCTCACGTCTCAAGCGGATAGACACGCGCAGAACGTGTTCATCACCGAAGGCGGCGACGTGCACGTCATAGATAATGAGAGCTCGTTGCTCGGCGAGTTAAACTCGATGTTGATCCCCGGTGGCCAAAAACACGAAACGTACAGGATCGGATTTGCATCGATCAATTGTCAGTCCGACAAGACGTGCGATGCACCCCGTGTGTTCCCTCCCTCGTTCGGCGCGTTGACGGATTACCGCTGTTACGTGGAGGGCGGATACATCGGCACGAATTATCCGAAGAAATTCACAGAGTTTTTGGAGAAAATCGACGCGATGAAGGATGCGGAGGAGGTGTACGAATACTTTCAGCTTGCGGTACCCGTCTTTGCGGAGAAGCTCAAGGAGCGCGCGCACGACATGCTCACTCTCGGCTTTGAGGGAACGGCGAAAAAAATGTACTCGTCGATGAATGCGGGCGACGGTCGTTTCGGCAATTTCCAGTACGACATTCACCCGCCTTGTTGCGGACCGGGAGAGTGTAAGATGAACACGGCGGGTACCTTTAACGAATGTCTCGGCGGATGCGATCGTGCGGTGGATCCGCGAGCAAAAGTTCTTCTCGGCGCGAACACGCGCGATCGCGTGGATTCTTGGCTCGACGACGTCGCGCGCGCCGAAAAAGGCGCCGCGGGCAACTCCACCGACGCCACCGCGTCGACGGCACCGTCTGCGACGGACACACCCTCCACCATCGCCGCCTCGACTCGGAACGAATCCGACGCCACCGCTCTCTCCACCGACGCTCGAGAGCGCGCGTCCTCGCTCAGGGACCGCATCGCCGCGCTCACAGCCGAGCTCACCAAACTCCGCGCCGTCGACGACAATCTCACCGCTCGTCCCGACGCCGCGTCCTAGACGCCCTCACACCTCTTCAACGTTGTAATTACCACCATACCCGCGCGAACCACACGACCGCGCACCCGTCCCCGCGCGTCTCGTCTCGGTGCGCCCTCGGCGCTCAGCCAACCCTTTCGACACCCCTCGGGCCGGTCTCCCCCCGCCGCACACGCCCGCGCGCGCGCGTTCGACACCCTCGCTCGACGTCGACGACCATGCGCGGCGTCTCCCTCGCCCGCGCCGCGTCCGCGCCGACGTCCTCCGTCGTCTCGCGCGCGTCGTCGTCGTCGTGTCGTAAACCTCGCGCTCGACCGTGCGCGGGACGACGACGTGCGACGACGACGACGACGACGCGCGCGACCGAGCGCGAGCGCGCGACCGAGGACGATGACGAGCACGAGGACGACGCGTTCGCGCGATCGAAGAGCGAATTGCTCGTGGACACGTCGTCGTCACCGCTTCGAGAGACCATCAGCGTGGAGGCGCTTCGGGACGCGACGGAGAGCGGGACGCGGTTGGAGCGCGTGGTCGGTGCGGAATTCGTGCCGCAGGCCATCATCGACGCGGAGAGAAAGTCGTCGCCGTTGAGAAGGCCGCGGTTGGTGGTGTACGCGCTGAGCGCGAGCGCGGCTGCGGCGCAGGCGGTGATGGTGGCGATGCAGCCCGAGAACTTTGAGTCGCCGGTGGCGAGCGCGCTGAGCGACGCGTGCGTGATGGTGATCGGGAGTTTGTTGTGGCGAGTTGAGTTGCAGCAGAGGGCTGATAGTCTGAGGGTGATTTGGGAGAAGGCGAAGGAGCGAGAGGAGAGTCTGACGAGGGCGGAGGCTGGACTCGGGGATACGATTTGGACGGCGCGCATGCGGGCGAAGAAGAACAAGTCGCCCTCGTCGACGACCGAAAAGCTCGACGACGAGGAAGAGTCTTGAGATTTGTGCGAAATGCCTACGTAGATTTATTATTTAATGCATAACTTACGTTCTTAGCGATTCAATCCGTCGAGCGCGCGCGTGTGGTGACGTGTTTACATTTGTAACGTCGGTTCTTGTCCCGGAATCAACTGGAAAGAGGGTGTGCTCTTGGCGATTTCGAGCTCTTCCTCGTCCATGTCCGCGGCGATGGACTCGTACAACGGGGTGCTCATGTAACGCTCGGAGGTGTCCGGCAACATGGCGAGGATGACGGATCCCTTGGGTGCCTTTTCAGCCACCTTGAGCGCGCCGGCGAACGTAGCGCCGCCGGAGATGCCGGTGAAGATGCCTTCGTTTCTCGCCAACGCTTGCGCCGTCTTCACGGCGTCACCTCCCTCGATCTTGACGAGTTCATCGTACAAGTTCATGTTCAAGCCGTTTTCGAGAACCAACGGGATGAAATCCGGCGTCCAGCCTTGCACCGGGTGCGCGGCGAAAGCCGGGTGCGAACCGTTCGGCGCCCCCGTGGGCTTGCGTTCCGTCTTGATGCCGCTCGTCACCAGAGCCGCGGCTTCCGGTTCGAGCAACACAACCTTGGTGTCCGGTCGAGATTCCTTGAGCGTGCGAGCGACGCCTTGGAACGTACCACCCGTACCGTAACCCGTGACAAAGTAGTCGAGCTTTTTACCCGCAAAGTCTCGCAAAATCTCCGGACCCGTCGTCGAGGCGTGATACGCCGGGTTCGCCTCGTTTTCAAACTGTCGGCACAGAAACCACCCATTCTTCTCCGCCAATTCCTCAGCCTTGGCCACCATACCGGTCCCTTTCCCAGCCTTGGGCGTGACGATTACCTTGGCGCCCAACATGCGCATGATCTTTCGCCGCTCGATTGAAAACGGCTCCGCCATGCAAATCACGCACCTATACCCACGCTGCGCGCACGCCATCGCCACCGCGATCCCAGTGTTCCCACTCGTCGCCTCCACCACCGTATCCCCGGGCTTGAGCAATCCACGTCGCTCCGCATCCGTGATCACCGCCACCGCCAGACGATCCTTCACGCTCGACAGCGGATTGAAGTACTCCGCCTTGACGTACATGTCGATTCCTTCCGGCGCCAAGCGATTGATTTTAATCACCGGCGTGTCCCCGACGGTGTCGAGAATATTTTCATAGATTCGCGCGCGCGGCGTCGCGATCGCACGAGCGCGACGGTGGTGCCGATGACGGCGACGATCGTCTCGGCACGGCGCCGCGCCCGCGAAGGATCGCGACGCTTTTTGCGTCATCATCGTCGTCGCCGGTCGCATCGTGGGATCGGAGAGTAGTCTTTTCGAAGATCACGACCGAGCGAGAAAAAAACGTGTCCCACCCGTCGACGTCGCGGTGTGTCGCCAAGCGCCCCGTCCCCGCGCGCCGATCGCGTCATCGCCCCCATCCTCGATTCGATCCGATCCCACTCAACCACCGTTCACGACTCATCACACCCAAAGGACTCCACGGTGGTCGGTCGCATTACGATTTCGCCCAACGGTCACCGACGCATCGATTCCCGCGATTCGTCGACGCGCGCGACCTCTCCCCGCACGCGCGCGCGATGGGTTCGAGCGGGAGCGATTCCGAAGACGCCTCCCCCGACGCGCCGTCCACCGCCAACGCGCAAACCGTCGCGAACGCCCTCGCCCCGATCTTCGCCACCCTCGCCGAGCAATGCCTCGCCGCGCACGAAGCCATGTGCGCGATCGCCGAGCGCGCGCCGACGACGACGCTCGCGCGACGACGGACGAAGGGAAAACGCGACGATAACGGCGATGGAAAATTAACCAAGAAACAAAAGCGCGAGATGCGCGCGCCGAGACAACCGACGGCGTTTAATCTCTTCATGAAGGCGGAGGTGACGCGCGTGCGCGCGGAGAGACCCGAGTTGGGGCCGAAGGAGGTGTTCACCGAGTGCGCGGCGCGGTGGAAGGCGAACAAGGCGGCGGCGAGCGCAGGGGGCGGTGGTGGTGTCGGTGGCGATATGCGAGGGAGTCTCGCGGGGGTGAGCACGCCGGCGCCGGTGAAGGAGAAGCGACACAAGGAAAAGTCGCATAAAAAGGAAAAGAAGCACCGCGACAAGTGATTTAAATTAATTACGCCGACGGCGCGCGCGAACGCGAACGCGTCGAGACGGAGGACGCGACTCGGTTCGGTTCGTGTGAATCGTGCGAACGCGCGGTGGTTCGATAATAACCATCCCTCGTACATACATAGACGACGAAATGAAATGGAAAATGTCTTTGCGTTTTTGAAACGACGCGTCCTCCGCTTCGTCCCTCCGCGCCCTCGTCGAGGCGATTGAGCGCGCGAGGTGGGAACGTGACACCGCGCGTCGTCGTCGTCGTCGCGCGCGCGCGCGAGGACTCGTGAGGAGGGGGAAGACGTCGTGTGTCGTGTCGGCGTCCGTGTCGTCGAACGTCTCGAGCGTCTCGCGCACACTTTCACTCGTTCATTCATCGCGTCCGAGGCGCACGGGACCGCGGGACGACGCGTCGAGCGCGCGCGTGAGACGTCGTCGTCATGGATTTCGTGCAAGACGTGACGCCTGAGGTGGTGTCGGCGCACTACGGCGCGCGCGCGGCCGCGAATTCGGGCGGTGCGGTGGCGGGCACCGGCGCGAGCGGCGGCGGCGGCGGCGGCGGCGCGCGAAAGAGCGCGCGGGCGAGGAAGATTAGTAAAGCGCTGCGAAAGGTGGACGCGGCGGCGCGCGCCGAGGCGGCGGCGGCGAGATTGGATTCGTTCGAATCGGACGTCGCGTTGGTTCCGGGGACCGCGGGAGAGGCGCACGAATCGGACGACGACGAGTTCACCGTGAATGAAAACGCGAGGGACGGGGAGGCGGTGATCGTCAAGGGGAAGAAAAAGGCGGGCAAACGCGCCACGCGAGGTGCCGTGGAGAATAGACGCGCCGCAGCCGCGCGCACGTTTAACGCGCTTCTCGAACAGAGTTTCATCGATCGCGCGTCGAGCGACGTACCGACGTATCTCACCGCCGCCGCCGGTCCGTCGAAATCGAGCGCGCCGCGTAAATTTTGTAGCGTGTGCGGTTTCGTCGCCCCGTACGGGTGCGCGCGGTGCGGCATGCGGTTTTGTTCCAAAAAGTGTTCCGCCGTCCACGCGGAGACGCGATGTTTAAAAATGGTAGGATAGTCGTCGTACTGTAGAAATGAAAGTGTAGTCGGGATTTGCAAAAAAACGCTCACCGCGCGAAAACGCATTTATCAGTCATCGTCGCGCGTCTCGTCTCCTCTCGCGCGATGCAGGATCTCACCGATCCCGACACGGTGCGCGATGACTTTGCCCATCGTCTCGCGCACGTCTCGTCGCGTCTCGCGTCTCGCGCGTCGACTGACATCGCTCGTTCGATTCGATTCGTGAGGTTGGTTTACCGAACGATGAACTCTTCCGACGGGCGCGTGGGTGTCGATTTCGAGGCGTGTACGCGAGAAACGGCACGATCGGGGACGGGGAATTTGCGTTGTACGTTTTGTGCGAGGCGCAGGCGTTTCAGCGACAGTTACCCTTGGACGCGCCGATGGAAGAGGACCGCTCGGGGGACGGCGACGGGGACGGCGACGAGACTGGACGGCGGGACGACGACGCGAGGGATCGATCGCGCGCGAGGATGTTCGCGGGCGAGGAACACCATCTGGTGGGGTACACGGAAGCGTTTACGAATCTGCGGTCGTTGCAATTGCGGGCGAACGCGCGATTGAGGGAGAGGCGTGGGTTTTATTACGTCGTGCAAATCAACGCCGCCGAGTTGACCGAGGTGGACGACGTGACGGTGGTGAACGAGAAGGAGGAGGAGGGCGAGGGTGAGGCGGCGAACGCGCGACCGGATGAGGTCGTTCTCGATGAGGACATGTGGGCGGCGTACGCGGGGTACGGGAATCGCGTGCGCGTGCGCGGAATGATCAACGCCGGAGCCATCGATAGAGTGTGGATCGCCGAACGATCAGGCGAGCGGTGCGACGAGGGACATTTCGTGGATTGTACGCCGCCTGGAGCGCACAACGCGCCGGTCGAGGCGTGAGTACGGTCGGTCGGATAGTGTATGTATGTATTAATCTTCATCATCGCACGCAGCGCACGCGACGTCCATCGAGTCGTCGTCGTCGGGAATCGGGAACGGCCACGCGTGTAACAACGCATCCTCTGAACGGCTCGGATGGTACGTCCAACGAGCTAATTTCTTCAACGCGCGCTGTTCGTCCATGCGCACGACGGCGGCGGCCCAGGCACGGTAGGCACCGTCGAGCTCGGGCGCGCTCGGGGAGACACCGTAGTACATTTGATACAAGAGACGACTCTCCTTGGTGGATTCGGCGTATCGCATCTGCGCGTACTCGGCGAGCACTTGCATCGCCGCGCCCACCGAGTACGATTGGTTCGCGCGCTGTTCGTCATTCCCCTCTAAAATCATCAATTGTTCTTCATCATCGAAATCCGTTTGCAACAGCGTCGTCATCTCCTCCGGGTTGAGTATCAGCACGCGCGCGGCGATGAGCAACTCGCTGCTCGGTCGACCGGTTTGATGCACGAAGTATCGCGTCTCGAGCGTCTCATCCGCCAATCCACGACTCTCCAACCACGCCAGACGAAGCGGAAGCTCGTCTACGAGCTCTGGATTGACGTATAACGCCGCCTCGATGACGTCCGCGAGACCGACGGTGGTTCCACCGTGCGGATTCCTGGCGACGACGAAACCGTATCGTCGCAACAATTCGGCGTTTCTGAGCGGTCCGTACGTGTTAAACACCTCCTCACCCTTCTTCACCTTGCGCGTCGTGATCATCTGCAGACCCTTTTTCTCATCGTGATTCAAACGAACGTGCGCGTCGCACGGCGGGGCGTGATTAAACATGTCCCAGAACGGCACCATGCCCTGAATCTCTTCGTCGCCGAGCGTAAACGAGTACCCCGCCACCATAGCCGTCGCGGCGAAGTGCAACTCTTGTAAGTCTTCCATCGAGTGCCCGCCCGCGAGCTTGGGATTTTGCTCAAAAAACAACCGAACGACGTTGTCCCAGTGCGTCTCCGTCATCGTGGGCAGATCCAAACCGTCGTCGTCGTTCTCGTACGCGTCGCGCCACGCATCCGTCCCGTGGAGCGTGCTCGCCTCGTCGTCGGTCCACGCCAACACCGAGTGTCCCGCCCGCGCGCCGTCGTACACGACGCTCAAATACGGAAACCACGACGATTTCTCGCCCGCGCACAGTTCGCACATCACCGCGATGACCAGGAGTTCCTTCTCCAACCTCGGCGACTCGCAGCCGTCGTCCCCGAGGAAAGCCTCTAAATCCTCTCTCACCGCGCTCGTCTCCGCCGTGAGCACCGCGTCGTCCGGCACGCAGACGACGACCTCACCCTCGTCGATGTCTCGCGTCGCCACGACCCCTCGTCCCGTGCGCTTGAAGCTTCCGACCGCCACCGCGCCGAGCGTCACCTTTTTCTCATCGAGCCAATTCGTGAACGCGTCGCTCACGAGCGCGGTCGGCGCCGACGCGGCCGCGCGCGCGTCGTCGCGCGACGCCGCAGACTTTGTCTTCTTTTTCCCCATCGGTCTCTCGCGCGGTGCTCGTCGGCGTCGCGCGCGGCGAAGTGGCGAACCGCTGGAAAAAAGCGCAACTTCCGGCGGCGCGTGCCGTCTCTCTCGACACCGCGACGCGCGCGCGGCGACGAGACGACGTCTAGCGCGCGAATGACGGTCGCGACGCCCCGCGCCGTCTCCCCCGCGCGCGTCTCGCGCGTCGCGTCGGCGAGGAGGCGGTCGATTCGAACGCGCGTGTGGAGGCCCGTGCGCGAACACGTCTCGGCTGTCGTCGATCCCGCGCTCGACGCCGCGCTCGAGGACGACGGCGATGACGAGGGACTCGGTCCGAGCTCGCCCGCCGTCGCGGTCGCGGCGCATCTTCGATCGGAGAGCGGGGCGCAGCGAGACGCGATGGTGAGAGGGGGCGCGTTGGGACCGGCGCCGACGGCGAGACGGGTGCGTTCGGACGCGGAGGCGGCGGAAGCGGCGGCGACGCTCTTGAGGGAAGGCGCTGTATTTTTAAAAGACGTCGCGTCGCGCGAAGCGTGCGACGGCGTCATGAACGAGGTGAATGAGGTGTGCGATTCCGTCGAGGCGGTGTACGGCGACGCACTTCGTCGAACCGACGTGAAAGTGGGATTCGAGGGAGCGACGAGGGCGCTCGTCGAGCAGGTTATAGGCGAGGGAGGGGTTCGGGCGATTTTATCTCGACTCGACGACGCGACGTCGGAGGCGGTGATGGTGGAGCTGAGCGTCTTGGCGACGGAGAAGGGTGCGGATAGACAGGTGCTCCATCCCGACGTGTCGTTCGACGCGCCGCACGCGCCGTTGTATTCCATCTTCATCGCCCTGCAAGACGTGACGCCGTCGATGGGACCGACGTGTTTCGTGCTCGGGACGCAGGATAAAGCGTCGCACGACACGTTTCCGATGACGAAGTGGGGCGACGAACAATTCGCGGCGCTCGTCGAAAAGAAATGTTGCGACGCGACGTTGCGAAAAGGGGACGCCGTGTTGTACGACGCGCGCACATTTCATCAAGGAGGCGCGAACGAATACGGACGTCGCGCCTTGCTGACGTTGACGTTTCTCAAACCACCGATTCCAGCGGCGCCGACGCGACGCAACGCGAATGCCGAATGGAGCATCAGAGACGACGTGTTCAACGCCCAGTGGACGCTCGATGACATAGTGCGCGGCTAGCTCGCATACAGTTGTATCATATTAGAAACTACAGAATCACGGGAGCAAATCCGCGAGCGTATACTTGCCTCGAAGTTCGGTTCTTATCGTGCTAATCGCTGCGTTTGGATTTTCGCTCGCAGACCGCTGAAACGAAAAGTAAAACAGCACTCGTCGCCGCGCGCTCTCGTTCTCCGTGCCGCAGTGTAACGTCCTGCTGTCGAAAAGTGTCGCGTCGCCTCGAGAAATGACGCCGAGCTCGTACGGTCGCTGCAACACGGGACCGCCTCGCTCTTGACCCTCTCTGAACTCAACGTGCGCCTGCGCGTTGTTCGTGCCTGGAATGAACAATGTCGGTCCCATATCGCGCTCTACGTCTTGCAGCGCAACGAAACACGTGAACACCGACGGATCGCGTCTATACGCTGTGTCCGGGTGCACTGGTTGACGCGTCGACCCCGGATCACTCACCAACGCCGCGAGCTCGACGAGCTCGGCGTCCTCGCCGCACGTCGTCCTCAACACCTCTCGCATCGACTTCACGCACTCCCCCAACGCCTTCCGCACGGGCGCGTCGTACGCCAACTTCAAATCCCACCTATTCTTTTTGCAATACACGTTTCCAAACGTCTCCATGGATAAATTCTTCCCTCCCGCGTCGTTCGCCCGCAGCGTCTCGTCGACGTACCTCAACATCTCCGCGCTCGCCTCTTCGCTCAGCACGTCGTTCACGCGCACCACTCCTCGCGCCATCACCGCCGCGCCCACCGCCCCCGCGTCCTCCTCACCGTGCACCGCCTCCATCGTCGTCGACGTCGCCCCCGACATCGCCGTCGTCTGCGCGCGCACTTTATCCGCGAGCGCCGTCTCCCTCGCCTCCGTCTCCCCCTCCAGACTCACCTTCATCCCCACCCCGCCGACGACGAGGATGAAGGCGCACACGAACAACTGCGCGAGACCATCCTCCGCCGCGTACGGGCTCGGCGCGTACGCCGACGGCGTCGCGGCGACATTGACGGCGTCTTCAATCGCGCGCGCCCCGAGCGCGAGAAGCGTCTGCTGCGCGAGGGCGAGCCCGCTCGCGAGCGCGCGCGCGGTGCACGCGCGCGCGGTGCACGCGCGCGCGACGACTCGACGCGGCGCCGACCTCGTCGTCGCGCGCGCACGGTGGAAGACGACGACGCGCGTCGTCGGCGTCCCCGCGCGCATGCCGACCGGTGCAAGTGACAGAATGCCGCGCGTCGCGCCCGCGCGCGTCGTCGTCGTCGTCCTCGCTCGCGCGCGCGCCGCACCGTCGCGCGCGAGACGAATGACGACGCGCTCGTCCATCATCTTTGACGCGGGCGTACCGGTGGAGCGCTTGCCCTGGGGCGCCGACGTGCGCGAGGGCGCGTTCGAGCGCGGGACGATGCCTTCGACGCCCGGGACGTCGTCGTCGACGCCGATGTACGTCGCGACGCCTCGAGACGCGACGCCGAGGGGCATCGTCATCGTTTCTCACACCGCCATCGGCCCGTGGGAGACGTTCATTCGGAGCTGTTGCGACGCACTCGCCAGTCGCGGATTCGTCGCCGCCGCTCCCGACCTGTACGACGTCGGCGAGTGCGTCTTCGACGCGGAGACGAGGCGCGAGAGACGCGGCGGGGAGGCGAATCGTGCGAATTTCGGCGCGAGACGAGTCGTGGACGCGGTGCGAGCGATTCGAGGGTCGATGGGATCGTCGTCGTCGATGAAGTACGCGGCGGTCGGTTTTTGTCTCGGCGGACAAGTCGTCGTCGACGTCGCGCGAGGCCTCGCGCCAAACGATGACGTCGGAGATGCGGTGGCGGTGGCGTCGTTTCACGGCGTGTTGGACGCGTGCGCGTTACCTGGACGCGCGGCCGTGGGGTGTCGAGTGCACGTGTATCACGGCGACGCGGATCCCTTTACGTCGGCGGACGCGCTCAGAGCGTGCGAGAGAGATTTAAAAGAGCGAGGCGTGGAGCGCGTGGACGTGTTCGAGTTCGAGGGCGCGAGGCACGCGTTCACGCGACCAGAGAAAGTGACGCCGAAGGATATCGAGGCTGGATTCGGTTACGACGAGAACGCGGCGAGAACGAGTTGGAGCGCGTGCGCGTCGATGCTCGACGACGCGTTCCCGAGTGATGTAACGATAGTGAATTGAATTGCGCGCGCTAGTACCAAGACGCGAGTTCGCTCGGACCGCACCCGACTGAGTACACGGAACCGTCTCGCCAATTCGTAGGGAGCGACCCGGGCGAGTTGGAGAACTCGAGCTGCGTCCCGCCGTCTTTCGCTCGCGGCGCGATTGTCTTGGCTCGAAAATCGACGCCGACGCGTTCGATGAAAGATTCCACCGAACGCGCTTTCCCGACGCCGTATGTCTTAGTGAAGACGATGGGCTCCTCACGCGATGTCTCCGAGTCTTCGTCTGGCGCGCCGACGAGTTGTAACACGCGTCTTCGCGAGATGAGATTGAGAAATTCCCGTTCTTCGCACTCGACGACGTTGCCAACCGTCAGACTCGAGCCCCCGTACAACGTGGCGCCACTTCGTCGATCCTCCATCCACATCTCTCTCGGTTGGTCGACGTAACAACGGACCAAAGGCACGCGCGCGGGCACGTACAAATCCCACCCGTTCGTCCACAATCTCGTCGTGAGGCTCAAATCTTCGCCCAGGTATAAGAAGGGCGCGTGCGCATCCGGAGGCGCGTCTCGAACGAGCGCTCGAGCGTCGGCAAACGTAAAGTCGACGTTCGCGAACAGCGTCGAGGTCGGTGCGCTCGGTACCTCGACGAGTCGTCGCGCGTACATGTGACACAGAGCGTTCCCGAACGTCTTGGCGCACGTCACCGCGGGCGCGCGCGATGTGTCGACGGCGCCCGTCGCGCCGACGGGCGCAAGCGCGTCCTTCACCGTGCCGTACTTTTTGCGTGTATATTTTTTCATCAACGTGTCGGCGTCGCGAATGACTTCCTTTTCCAATTCATACCCGAGCGGAGACGCGGTCAGCACGCTCGACGTCTCGTCGAGACTTTTGAGCTGCGACACGAGCGTCTCGTCCCAACCTTCGTCGACCGTCGTCATCGCGTCGACGTGTAACACGTACTTCTCTCCGCCCCACTTGCGCATCGCGAGATGCCTGGCGTACGACGGACCCTCCACGTCGTCCCAACACACGCGAGTCTCGCGAACGTTGCCTCGAAACCGCGCGTCCAGCGCGTTTTTCGAATGACATCGCTTCTCCTCTTCGTCCTCCGCTCGAAGCTCCTTCAATTGCCATCGCCGCATCTTCTTCAGATACCGATCCTGTTCCTTCGCTTCCGTGATCTTCTCGGCTTGTTTCGTGATCTCTTCCGTCAACATATTCACCTGAAAGTGTAAACGATCGATTTGCGCGCCGAGCGCGTCCGGCGGCGGCGTCTTTGATTTATATTGCCACGTCACGCCCACGAAGACGCGACTGGGATCCCGCGCGCGCTCGAATAAACGCTTCAACGTGTGTTCCGCCTCTCGGTTTCTGTACACGCTCAGCACGACGAATATTTCTTCGTCATCATGGCCATCGACGAACGCGCCGGACGCGTCGACGCGCTCGCGAAGACGCGCAGCGCCCTCGTCATGTCGCCAAAAATCCAGAGAAATCGCGTCGTACGCGCGGTGAATCGCTCTAAGTTCTTTCGCGGAACCACCAGCGTCTGGATGCGCGCGCGCGACGGCGTCTCTGTACGCCTTGCGCACGTCAATTTCCGACGCGCTCGGAGCGACGTCGAGCGCGGCGAAACTCGGTCGAAGCGCTGGATCTAAACCCGCCGCGAGCGTCGGCGTCTCCAACGCCTTTCGCGTGAAATGACGCACCCACCACGGTCCGCTCTGTTCAGAGGCGTCTCCATCGTCGTCCTCTTCTCGCGTCGGCGACGCGATCGCATCCTCAATGACTCCATCCTCGCCGTCGTTCTCCGACTCCGTGTCGCTCTCGTACGTCGCCGCGTCTCCGACGCGCGGCAACCTCGCGGGTTCGTACGATTCCGGCGACACGAGCGGTAAACAACACGACGTGCACGACGTCACTTTGGCGTGACACACGTTCCCACACATTTTGCATCGTTTATGCGCGTACGATTCCACCGCCTCGTCTCGTTCCCTCGCGTCGCTCGCGAAGACGACGTTTTCCACCGCCTTGACGCCGAGTTCCATCAACATTGGTCTCTTCCATTTCCCGGCGTCTCTCGACCCCTCTCTCGCGCGGTCTCGCGCCTCATCCTCATCCTCGTCCTCATCTAATCGCGGATCAAACGACACCCGTCTCACCCGCGCCTCCCGTCCATCGCTCGTTCCCTTCGTCCCCTTGACGAACGCGGGCGTCGATTGCGTCGGCGCGCCCATCTTCATCTGCATCCCCGTCCTCGCCGCGTGTATCCCTCTCGCCTCCTCCTTATCCATCTCCACCGCCATCGCGTCCACCTCTCGCACCATCACCATCGATGCATCGTCTCCTCGTCGCATCAACAACGCGCGACACGTCTCGAGACTCTCCCTCGCGCGCGCGTACTCGCGTCGTCGGCGCATGGCGTCGGCGCGTCTCGCGTACGCCTTGGCGTACGTCTCATCGCACGCGATCGCGCGTTCCGCGCGCACCGTCGCCTCGACGACGTCATCGAGCGTTAAAAAACACTGCGCCTGATTCGCGAGCGCCTCGGCGCGTCGACGACGACGCCGCGCGCCGTCGTCGTCGACCGCGTCGTCTCGACGAGACGTCGTCTCCTCTCGGTCGAGAAGGTCGAGGGCGTCGTCGAAGAGTTCGATGGCGAGCGTCGGGTCGCGCGCGCGGGCGTACGCGACGCGCGCGGCGGCGAAGGCTTCCTCGGACGTCGTCGGACGCGCGCTCACCGCGCGCGTCGTCGTCGTCGACATGCGCGTCGTCGACGTGTGGGGACACGATGAAAAAAAAACGTTCGAAAACGCACAGTCTCTGGGACGGACACGTCGCGCGCGTGTCACACGCGTCGAAGCACGTCTCGACGAGCCGCGCGTACCACGGTCGCGGTTTCGGCGGCTCGAGCGCTGTCGCGCCGTCTCGGACCGAACGCGTCGCCGCCTCGTCGACGAACTGTCGCGTACACGCGCGCTCGGCGCACCGGGTCGAGTCCGGGGTACAACACCCGGGTGTTCAAGACCCCCTCGACGTTCCGGGTGTTCGAGTCCTCCCGTCGTCGACTCAGAACCCGTCACTGGAAATAAACACACGTCGCCGTGTGCGAACTCATACATAAACGCACCGTACGCGATGAAGACAACGGGTAAGATGACGTGTGGCGGCGCTGGCGGCGCCGCGGCGCGCGTTCGGTGCCCGGCGGACGGGCGACAGAACCCGACGCCGCCGCGTCGACGGACGGCGCGATCGACCGCGCGATCGTTCGTTCGTCGTCGTTGTCGTTCGTCGTCGTCGTCGTCGTCGGCTCGAGAGGCGCGCGAGCGAGACGCGGGGTGCGGTGTCGTCGCGCCGCAAAAGGAATCTTCTTTCCCAACGTCACCCAGCCGAACGCGCGTCGTGTGCGCTCGGTGACATCGTCGCGCGCGAGTACGGCGCGCGCGGGGGGAGGGGCGACGTCGAACGCGAGCAGTCGGTCGTCGCGCGTCTGCGGGAAGAAGGGGCGGTCGCGTGAGCGATGATTCTCGGGGCGGCGGCGGCGACGGTGGCGGCGATTAAGATGTCGCGCAAGCGAGACGGCGAGACGGTGGCGAGGAGCGATAGTTCGGACGATGACGCGGAGAACGTGAACGATGTCAACGTGAAGAGACGCGCGGCGGGTGAGAGCGAGGGTGCGGCGTCGCGCGGTGGCGCGGAGGCGCCAGAGGAGGCGTGGGAGGCGCGGGAAAAGAGGCGACGGAAGAGCAAGCACGGGAAGAAACGTCGCGACCGGGAGGGCAAGGCGAACGGTGGTTCAGACGCGCTCAAGGCGAAATTGTTGACGTCGGAGACGCTAGTGGATGATTTGGACTCGGCGCGAGCGAGTCCGCCGGTGGCGTTCGATGTGGCGGGCGCGGATGAAAAGGTGAAGGAGTCGGTGGGCGCCCGCGTCGTCGCGGGCGTCGCCGAGGCGCAAGGTCAGCGCGCGTACATGGAGGATCGATACAGCGCGGTGGTCGATCTCAAACCACAGGATATGACGAAGTGCGACGGCGTTCGTCGATCCTTCTTGGGCGTGTACGATGGGCACAACGGCGACTGGGCGGCGGAGTTCGCGAGCGAACGCATGCACACGTTCCTCCCGCGACAGGCTTTGGAACCGAACACCGCGGAACATTGCCCGGAGCAGACGAGTCGTTACAATGAGATGATGAAGGCTCACTTGAAGAAGATGTACATGGATTGTGACGAAGAGATTCTTGATACCACTCAGCAGCAAGGACGTCGCGACGGAAGCACGGCGGTGTGCGTCTTGCAAGTCGGTACCGCGCTCTTCACGGCGCACGCGGGTGATTCTCGTGCCGTTGTGGGTTACTCCGACGGGCGCTCGCGCGCGATGACGGAAGACCACAAGCCTTCCACGGCGACTGAGCGTCAGCGCGTGACGTCGGTGGGTGGCAGAATAGAGTTTTGCGGATGCTGGCGAGTCATCGCGGAGCATCCCACGAAGCCCGTGCGCGCCGCGTTGGCGGTGTCGCGCTCGCTCGGAGATATTGATTTCAAGCGACCGACCGACAAGGGGGTGACGGCGGAGCCAGACGTCAAACGTTTCGACCTCAACGCGAATATCAACTTCATCATCTTGGCATCCGACGGCATGTGGGACGTTATTCGAGACCAAGAGGCTGGGGATATCGCTCGCGCCGAGCTCGTCTCGCGCGGAGTTTTGAACAAGGATGGCGAAATCACGTCCAACGACATCAACACGGTTGAAGAAGCGTGCAACGCCGCTTCGAAGGAACTCCTCGACACGAGCATGAAGAGGGGCACGTCAGACAACGTGACGGTTATCGTCGCCGTCTACATCCCTTGAGTGTCGCGGGCGGATATTATGATAATACTCACAACGTATATCGCGCAAAGCTTTGACTATTACAATTGATACTAGGAAATAGGGGCTACAGTAGATCTTGCAATGACTTTTCTATCCAGTCACAGAAAATCACAGAAACACGTCCAGAATTTGTGACCACGATTTCTTCTCACTCGTCCCAATCGGAGGCGAGGCAGCTCGAGGAGACGCCGGATCACCGCTTTCACCGCTTCGATTCGCGCGAGCGATCAACCGTTCGCTCTGCACGCGTTCGTCGTCGCTTCCATACTCTCCTCCCGCCTCGGAGTCTCTCTCCCGTCGTTCTCGCACTTCGCTCATCTTCGCCCTGTCGTAAAAATAATTCATTCCGAGCACGTACGCTTCCATAGAGTGGAGCACGAGCGGCGGTACCCACGTCGACACTCTCTCCTTGGTGACGAATAGCTTTTGCAACAGCGCCACCATCCCCGCGCACACGTCCGCCCCGTACGTGACGTACGACAACGAACCGCTCCCTTTATTCTTCATCGAACGCAAGAGTTGCGGCATAAACTTAAAGCACGTGATCATCGCCACCACAATTCCCATCGCGTTCCCGTACCACGCCACCGGCGCGCACTCTCCCGCCCGACGCAGCGCGAACATCGCCGGCATCCACGCGCCCGCCACCACCGCCGCCTGCGCCCACGCCCCCATCCTGATCGCCTTCTTCATCGACCAATCCATCGACACGGGTCCCATTGACCACACGAACGCGTGTTCCGTGTCGTCCACGTACGCGTACGCGACGGGCGTCACCGCCAACATGGACAGCGTGTTCGCGAGCTCCACCCACAGAAACAACAGGCTCGACTGCGCCGCGAACCACCCCTCCGCGCTCCCGCGCTCGCCCACGAGCACGATCTGATCGTAGTGCAGCACGTACATGTTCAGCACGTACAGAAACCCACCGACGTTCCCGAGCGCGAGCGTCCAAAACGACACCCCACGCGCGCTCTTTCGTCGAATAATCTTCACGCACTGCGGGACGCCGATGAGCGTGCTCACGACGAACGAGCACAGTCCGAGCGCGCGAAGCGTGGGCGAGATCGTCTCGAGCTCCGTCAAACATCCCGCCGCGTCCGACGTCGACGGCGAGAACGTCCGGGACGTCGTCATGGCGTCGAATGGCGCGAACCACCATTCGTCCCCGGCTCGGGACGCGACACTTCACCGCGCCGACGCGCGGCGCGCGCGCGATGATGACGTCGTCGACGATGACGACGCCGCGCGCGATGTCGGCGTCGGCGTCGACGCCGCGCGCGAGATTCGGCCGCGCGACGTGGCGCGCGAGGACGGGACGCGCCGTCGCGGACGCGCGGGGACGCGAGCGCGGGGACGTCGCGCGACGCGCGGTGAACGACCCGTCGTCGTCCGTGGACGAGAGCGCGGACGCGAGCGATGGCGACGACGCCGCGCGGGTCGTCTCGCGGGCCGAGCTCGTGCGCGCGGCGGTGGCGAGCGGGGCGGTGGTGGCGACGGCGTCGCGGGTCGGTGGAGGCGCGCCGGCGTCGAGAAACGTCGGCGCGTTGCTCGATCGAGCGCCCGCGGAGGATTCGAGCGCGACGTACGTCGGAAAGACGTGGGACGTGCGTCACGGTGCGAGCGCGCTCGAGGTGCGCGAGGACGGGACGATGCGGTTGTCGAGAACGGGAGACGGGGCGGCGCCGCGACCGCAGACGTTGGCGGTGTCCTTCGGAGGAGGCGCGACGGCGAGAGAGACCGTGCGCGTCGTGGACGCGCGCGCGGACGATGCGTTTGGGTCGTTGATGGTGTCGTGGAGCGATGGCACCGAACTTCGCGTGATGCGAACGTCGGACGCGACGGGCGAGGAGGACGCGTGGTGCAGAGACGTCGCCGACGGTTTATTAGTAGAGGTGGCCGCGCCGCCGGGATCGAGCGGTGCCGCGGAGTTGACGGTGCGATTGTGCGATGGAGGCGAGAAAGTGTCGCACTGGTACGGCGGTTCGCACTTGCTGAAACAGCTCTGGCCGTTGGAGCGAGCGAAGATTGAGATGGGTCCGTTTTATCCGTTCGATCACGGGCCGAACGGCGTCGGAAACGTTCTGGGGACGCACTGGGTCTCGAGCAGTGGCGCGTTGATTTTCGCGGACCCAAACAGTGATTTATTACACGTCGGATTGAACGCGCCGACGTCGATTCCCTCGTCGCAGGCGCCGCGGTACTTTGGCGTCGGGATTCAGAATGCGTCTCGTCCTTCGCTTCCGCTCGAGGAGGCGCTGTCGTCCGAACGCGGCGACGGTTTATTGCGGTTACAATCGCGAGCGAATTACGCCGACGGTAACATGTTGCACCCGTGGCAGAGCATCGATACGCACGACACGCGCTCGCGTCTGAGACTTCGCGTGGCGGTGTCCGCGCAGGAGGACGCGAAGAGCGCCACGCGCGTCGCTCTCGACCAGTTGCCCAAGCCGGACGTCGCGCCGAACAAGTCGCTCATGTTCAGTCCCATCTGGACGACCTGGGCGACTTCGCACGCCGATGTGACGCAAGAGTCAACGCTCGCCGTCGCGAGAGATATTCTCAAGGCTAAAGAGGAGTCGGGTCTTCCGAACGGTTCCATCATCGAAATCGACGACCGCTGGCAAGCGCGCTACGGCGAGCTCGTCTTCGATCCCGTCAAGTTCCCCGATCCCAAGGCGATGGTGAAAGAGCTGCACGACATGGGATTCCTCGTCACCGCGTGGGTGATGCCTTTCTTACAAGAGAGCTCAGCGGCGTGCGAGGAAGCCAAACGGTTGGGCTACTTGGTCGAAGGCTCGCAACCTCCCACCGAGGTGGGGGAGGTGCTCACGGGTGGATTCGGCCAAATTCTCGGCACGACGGTGAAAGTCTTCGTCGATCGTTTCGACTGGCCACCGGGTCACTGGGAAGGCGGTGGGGGCGGTGGTAATCTCGAACCAGGACAGTTCAGATGGTGGGGGACGCAACCGGTTCGCGGCATCGATTTTACCAACGAAGCCGCGTGCGAGTGGTTCGTCCGACGTCTCGAAAAGCTCCAAGACGAGGTCGGTCTCGATGGGTTCAAGTTTGACGCCGGCGAACCGTGTTTTTTGCCGTACGGCGCGCGCACGCACAAACCTTTGAACCATCCGCAAGAGTACAGCCAGGCGTACGTAAAAAACGTGTGCTCCAAGTTTCCGCTCAGCGAAGTGAGAGTGGGCATGGGCACGAACTCCTACACGGGTCTGGTTCGCATGGGCGACAAAGACACCGTTTGGGGTGTCGACAACGGTCTGCGGAGTCTCATCCCGAGTCTCCTCACGTCCGCAGTCATCGGATACCCGTTCACTTTGCCGGACATCATCGGCGGCAACGCGTACTGGAACCAAACGCCGGACACCGAGCTCATGATTCGCTGGGCGCAGGTGAGCGCCTTCATGCCTGCGGTACAGTGGTCTATTCCACCCTGGGAAGTCAGCGAAGAGGCGTACGCGGCGAGCGTTGAGGTGATGCGCATGCGCGAAGAGCTTCTCCTCCCCGAACTCGAGGCGCTCTCCGACGCCGCCAAGACGACGCTCGAACCCATCTGTCGTCCGATGTGGTGGCTCGATCCCAAAGACGCCTCCACGTTCGCCATCGACGACCAATTTGCCGTCGGCGACGACATCATCATCGCGCCGGTCGTCGAAAAGGGTGCGACGTCTCGTTCCGTCTACCTTCCGCGCGGCGCCTGGCGTCGACACGGCGACGACGCCGTCCTCACGGGCGGTCGTCGATTCATCGTCGACGCGCCCCTGAGCCAATTACCTGTATTTTTGCGCGTCGAGTGAGCGCGTCGATTCATTTATTTTTTTCTGCCTCTTCTTCTCAGCTTTATCATTCATTATTTTTGTGTAAAAATGGATTAGTCGTAGACAAAGAAAACAGTTGGAGCTCCCACACACGCGCCCTCGCGCCCTCGCGTCGAGTCTCGCGCGACGAGACCGCGCGCGCGGACGACGGCACCGCCGCACGTCTCGAGATGTCCCGCGCGGTGTCTATCGCGCTCGCGCAACGCGCGCGCGACGTCGTTCGGTGCCCGTTCCCCATCGGCGGTCGAACCTTTTCCCACGCGTCGTCGTCGTCGTCGTCGTCGTCGACGACGCGCGAGTACGTCCTTCCCGGCGGCGTGGAAACGCTGAGCATCTTGCGCTCCGCCACGACGAACGGGGAGATTTATCTCGTCGGCACCGCGCACGTGTCGAAAGAGTCGGCGAAACAGGTTGCCGAGCTCGTCGCGCTCGTGAAACCGACGAGCGTGTGCGTGGAGCTCTGCGACGAGCGATATCGAACGATTCGAGAGAAGATCGAGCGCGGTGCCGGGAAAGGGTCGTCGACAGGGACGTCGGATTTCGTGCGCGATGCGGTGAAGGATTTCGTGGGGGCGTTCGCGCCGGGGGGTTCGTCGTCGCTCGGCGATAATTTACTCGGCGCGGCGATGAAAACGTTTTACGGGTTTTTCAAGCTCAGTGGATTGGATCCCGGGGGTGAATTTAAAGAGGCGGTCAAGGCGGCGGATGCCATGGGGGCGAAGATCGTGTGCGTGGACAGAGACGTGCGACAGACGCTTCGTCGAGTGCGAGAGGCGATGAGTTGGGAGGACGTGCTGACTTTGATGTCTGGCAACGTCAAGCCGGGCGGCCCGGAACCGCCGCCGACGGACGGAGGGATGCACGACATAGAGCGGGCGATAGAGAGTCTGAAGACGCGCGCGCACATTCGCCAGATGCGGGAGTTTTTAGCGCATCAAGTGCCCAAGGTATCGCGGGTGTTCGTCGACGAGCGAGACGAAATAATGGTGCAAGCGCTGCTCTCCCACGGCGACGAACGCGTCGTCGCCGTCGTCGGCATGGCGCACATGGATGGGATAGAACGGCGGTGGGAAGAGGCGCAAAAAAGACTGCGCGTAGCGCGGCAGTGAGGAAGACGCGCGCGTGTGGGTCGTGTACATATTGAGACGCGCGGCGTCAAAATCGAGGCGCGTCAAAATCGAGACGCCGTCACAATCGAGAGAGCCCCCCACATGTCGACCTTTCGCACGCCGTGTTGTTGGTGGCCTCTCGGACACATCAGAGGATGGAAAGGTCCCTCTGGTTTCGGTGCGAAATCGCGATGGCGCGACGTCATCGACGACTTGCCGCCGACGGATGAGCGCAAAACCATCGTTGTCACCGGCGGTTCGAGAGGCGTGGGCGCCGAAACCGTGCGCGCATTTGCGGCCGTCGGAGCGACCATCGTGATCGGCGCTCGCGACGAAACTATCGCGAAATCACTCGCGTGCGAGCTCATGTCCACGTCGCGCGCCATCGTGCACGTCGTCAAGTTGGATTTGCGCTCGTACGAGTCCATCGTCGAATTCGTCTGCGCCGTCTCGCGCTTACACTCGGGCGGCGTGGACGTCCTCGTCAATAACGCGGGCGTGATGCCGTGCGCGTACGACACGGCGCGAGGTCAAGATCCGGCATGGCACGTTAATTTTCTCGGCCATTTCATCTTGACACAAAAAATGTTGCCACACATGGCGCGCGGCGGGCGCATCGTCAACGTCACGTCGGAAATTTACCGTTTTTCGTACGACGCGCGAGATTTACCCTTGGACGACGTCGACGACCCGACCAAGTACGACGCCGTGAAATCGTACGGACGAAGTAAGCTCGCCATCGTGCTTTGGACGTGTCACCAGGCGCGGTCGTCCGCGCTCGTCGAACGAGATATCACCATGGCGTCGGTGCACCCGGGCTCGGTGGAGACGGAAGGCGCTGCCGAGGCGAGACGACGGAGCGGTTGGCGAGGCGCCGTCTTGCACTGCATCGGCGCACCGTTCGTGAAATCTCTCGAGTGCGGCGCGGCGACGACCGTGTACGCGGCGCTCCACCCCTCGGCCCGCGCGTACGTGGCGTTTGGGCATCGCTACTTTGCCAGTTGCAACCCGCGCGAGACGACGAAACAAGCGCGCGATCGCGACCTCGCGCGACGCGTCACCGAACATGCCGCCGACCACATCGCGACGCTCGACGGCACCGCGCGCGATCACTAATTCTTTTACCGTACAATGACACACGATGACTACACGACTACTCGACTAACTACGCGCGACGTTCTACTCGTCTCGCTCGTCCCACACCACCTCTCGATACCCAAACCTCCTCACGAACGCATCCACCAACCTCGTCTCCACCTCCCTCCGATCCACCTCCCGACCCAACTCTCTCACCACGCTCGTCACCTCGCTCCCCTCCAACCCACACGGCACGATGTGCTCGAAATCCTCCAACCGCGGATTCACGTTCACCGCCGTCCCGTGCGCGCTCGTCCCGCCGGAAATCTTCACCCCGATCGCCGCAATCTTCCGACGTCCCTCCACCCACACCCCCTCGCGTCCCGGCTCCCCCGCTCTCGCCTCGATCCCCATCTCACGCATCGCGTCGCTCACGACCGCCTCTAATCCCTCGACGTACGCGCGCGCCCCCGTCCCCGCGCGTCGAAGCGCCACCACCGGGTACGCCATCACCTGTCCCGGCCCGTGATACGTCGCGTCCCCGCCCCGATCCGTCGCGCGCACGTCGATCCCGAGCGCGCGAAGCGTCTCCACGGGCGTGCGCACGTGCTCGAATCCCGTCGACGCGCGTTTTCCGACGGTGATGACGGGCGCGTGTTCGCAGAGGATGAGCGCGTCGTCGCTCGCGTTCGACTTGACGGCGTCGTGCGTCGCGCGCTGGAGGGCGAGGACGTCGTCGAAGGGTCGAGGACGACGAAGCACGGTGACGAGGAGGCGGCGTCGCGCCGCGTCGGACATGCGCGACGACGACGACGACGACGCGACGGTGGATGAGGCGTGTTGAAAAAGGTGCGAGCGGCAGACGCGGGCGCCATCATGAGGGGGCGTGCGCGCGCGTTCGCGCGCGCGGTGGCGGGCGTCGAGCGGTGGTGCGTCGACGAGGGTCGAGCGGTATCGCGCGCGAGGGATGGTGCTTCGCGACGCGCGGCGTCGACGACGGGGCGGGCGAGAGAAGGTGACGATGCTGACGAACGTCGTCGTGGTGGTGACGGGACAGACATCGTCGACGTGTGCGTCGTCGGCGCCGGACCGACGGGACTCGCGCTTGCGGCGTTCCTGCGTCATCGCGGCGCGTCGTGCGTCGCGCTCGAGCGGGAGAAAACACCGAGCGAGCACCCGCGCGCGCACTTCATCAACACGCGGACGTCGGAGACGTTTCGAGGCGTCGGCGGGTTGGCGCGCGCGGTGGAGGCGCAATCGCCGCCGTTGCGCGAGTGGCGGACGTTTCGGTACGCGACGTCGTTGGTGAATGGGGAGACGTTAGGCGTGGTGGATCAGTTTGAAGGGACGGTGGAGGCGACGAGGTCGTGGTCGCCGTCGGCGCCGACGCACCTGTCGCAACATCGCTTGCGTAAGACGATGGCGGAGGCGGCAGAGGCGAGCGGTGCGTCCGTCGTGGCGCACGCGAGGGTGGTAAACGTCAAGACGGATGCGGAGGGCGTCGATGTGGTGGCGCAAGTGGGCGATGATGGGACAGAGACGGTGTTTCGAGCGAGGTATTGCGTGTTGGCGGATGGCGCGAATAGCGAGACGCGAAGACGCGCGGGGGTGAAGATGGTGGGTGAGAGCGCGTTGCAACATCTCATCAACGTGCACTTTGTGTCGAAGACGTTGGCGAGAGAGTTGAGAGAGGATCCGGCGATGTTATATTTTGTATTTAATCCGGACGCGGTCGTCGTCGTCGTGGCGCACGATTTGCGCGCGGGAGAATTCGTGGCACAAATTCCGTATTTACCTCCGGTGCAAGATGCGCGCGATTTCACGCCTCGAGCGTGTGAACGCGTGCTGCGCGCCGCCATAGGGTGGAAAGACGACGCGACGAAAACGTTGGACATTCTCGACGTTCGCCCATGGACAATGTCAGCCGAGGTGGCGGAGACGTTTCGCGTCGACGAGAGAGTGTTTCTCGCTGGCGATGCCGCGCACCGATTTCCACCGTCGGGCGGGTTCGGGATGAACACTGGCATTCAAGACGCGCACAATTTAGCGTGGAAAATTGCCGCCGTCGTGCGAGGTCACTCGTCGGCGAGCTTGTTGGAGACGTACGAATCCGAGCGTCGTCCCGTGGCTTTGAGAAACACCGCGCTGAGCGTGGAAAATTTCGAGGGCGTGCTCAAGATTCCGAACGCGTTGGGTTTGCCCCCGGTCGCGGCGAACGTGCTGAGAGATGCGGTGGACAGTTTACCCAGTCTCGTGCCGAGCTCGATGCGCAAAGCGATGCTGGAAACAGGATTGGCGATTGGTCGCGCGCAGTGCGGCTCTCTGCTCACGGCGAATAATCCCATCGGTGCCGCGCGAAGAGCAGCGGTGAAGCGCATGTGCGACGATCCAGACGGGACGCTTCGTCTCCAGTTCCCAAAAGAAGATCTAGGATTTTCGTACGAACCCGCGGATGCGAACGGGTTGGCTCGTTTGCACGAACCGGGGTCGTTGCACGTGGGCGTGCGCGTGCCGCACGCGTGGGTACACACGACTCGAGGTGAGATGTCCACGCTCGATCTCGTGGACGAAGACATGACCGCCCCCCGATTTACGGTGTTCGCCCGCGGATTCATTGACGACGAAACGAGTTTGGAGGAGAAGATTTCAAAGTCTTGCGGCTTCACGTTTCGAGTGGTGCACGTCGTCGACGCGGCGACAGATTCACCAACCGCCGCGTACGACGTGCACGGCGTTTGGTTCACGAAGACATCAGGCTTGGGTTGTAAATCATTAGTGCTCGCAAGACCTGACGCGCATGTCGCGTGCATCACGAGCGATCCGCAAGAAATCGCGGATGCTCTGCGCGATGCCGCGCATGCATTGTAGAGGTAGATATTAGTTAATTCTTTTGTTACAAACGACGCTTATTGGACGCACTGCCTCTTCGCATCGTTCTTAAACGCGACCTCGGGCGTGATTCGGAAGGATAGCAAAACCATGAGCTTGTTCGGCGATACGTCGCGAACTTCGCTCACAGTGCCGTCGACAATTTCTGCGCCGAGATGACCTTCACCGCGTTTGATGACGTCAGCATCCGTCTCGTCGACGCCCTTGAACGTGTAACAGTGAACCATGGGTAACGTTCGGCTTTCCCACACTCTGCGATCGAACGATCCCTTTAAGCAATCTAAAAATTCTATTCCGGAAGCCGGAAGATTGGTGACGATGTGGTCGAACGTCGCTCCCGCCGGCGGTTCGCCGTCGTTGTCGTCCGCCGCCCACGTGAGCTTTGGACGCTTCTCGTTAAAGACTTCCTTATTCGCCTTGGCCGACTTCTTCTTTGCGTTGAAGGCGGCGATTTGCTCTTCATACTCCGCCTTGGTCTTCATCCACGCTCCCTCCTTGTCGTCGTCGTAATCCTCCGGCGCCGCCAACAGCGACCTGATGAATGCGCGCGCGTCCATGTTGTAACACTTGACGAGATTTTTCACGCGGTTCTCCTTCGCGTTAATCTTCAAATATTTCGAACAATCGGGGTTCAAATCGCTCGCGTAACACCGAATGCCCTTTTGCGCCGCCGGTACCGAAAACGGACCGACGCCGCTCGTCGCGTCGCAAATCACCTCATTCTCCTTGAAACTGTCCACCAAACGCTTGTGCTCCGTCTCCAACCTCGAATTCCAATACACAGTCCCGAAATCGAGACTGAACGTCATCCCGTGCTGCTTCACTTGCGTCACCAGACTCGGTTCTCCAGCTAAGAGCTCCCACTCGGGCACTCGAAACTCGCTCTCGATGTTCCCCACCTTGTTCACCACCGTTCGCAATCGATCGTTCTTCTCCAAGATGACCGACCCGATCAAATACTTGTGTTCCTCGTGTTCCTCCCTGAGGTTCATGTGCGCCACGTGTCCGACCGTCTCGAACGAGCTCGGCACGTCCACTGCCGAGGGCAGCAACTTTCTCAACACTTGCGCCGCGTTAAAGTATTCATACGACAGAGGTACCTCGTATTCAGTTACCTCGATCGCCCCGCCCACGCGCTCGCGAACTACGCGCAATTTCTCCTCCGGAATCACCCCATCGAGCGTCGCGTCGCGCACTTTATCGCAGAGCAAGACTAAGTTTCCGCCCGCGTCCTCGTCCTTGGCGACGGCTTTCACCTTGGGCAAATCAAGCGCGAAGCCCCGGAGCGCTCTGAGCACGGCGTCCGTCTCGCGCGTGGGCACGCGAACGGCGCGCACGCGGAGCGTCGTCTTGAACGCGTCACGGTCGATGATGACGGGCGGTGGGGGCTTGAGCGCGCCGGAAGCGGCGCTCATGGCGCGCGGCGGCGGTCGGGCTCGGAGCGCGCGCGCGTGCTCGCGAGTGAAACGTCGTCCGCGCGCGAGGAGCGCGCGAATGGGGAACGCCGTCGACGTCACCGGCGTCGTGGTGTCGGTGGCGAGCGCGCGCGTCGGCTCGCGATCGTCGCGGACTGGCGTTCGGGCTCAGCAGGGAGGCGAGCGACGGCTCGAAAAGCGAAGCGTGACTCAAAAAATTACAACGAGACGCGCGCTGCGCGTGAAGGATCAATTCGAAATACCCAAGGCTGAGATATCGCTCTCGACGCCGGCGCCGGTGAGTGGATCGGCGATTCTCGCCTTTTTACCGCTCTTGATTTCGCCGGTGGCGCGAGCGTCTTTTTCGCCGAGCGGCCAACGAGGGAGGAGATTGACGTGGATGTCGCGCGGATCCATCGTGGCGTGTTTCGCCTCCAATTCCGCGTCCACGGGAGCCTCGGCGAGACCGAGCGCGAGACGTTCGCATCCGGTCCACGCCACCATGACACCGTTGTCCGTGCACCACTTTGGCGGTGGGAAGACGAGCGGTAAACCAGCCTCCTCGACGACGTTCACCAACGTCGATCTCACGGTCTCGTTCGCGGCGACACCGCCGGCAACGACGACGCACGATAAATCGGGCGTATCCTCGCGCGCCCACGTAAGCGCGCGACGCATGCGCTCCTCGAGATGCTTGACCGCCTTGGCTTGGAAACTCGCCGCGATGTCGGCGCGCGTCTGACGTTTATCCACGCCGTCCCATTCCATCTCCTCACCACCTATTTCGGCGTCTATCGCCATTCGCGCCGCCGTCTTCAATCCGGCGTACGAAAAATCACAATTCTTGCGCTGTCGCAGAGGCACCGGAAACTTGAACCGCTTCGGGTCGCCCTCCTTGGCGAGTTTTTCCAACGCCGGTCCTCCTCCACCGCCCACGGGTAATCCTAACAGGCGCGCCGTCTTATCGTACGCCTCGCCCAACGCATCGTCTAAAGTTGTTCCTAATATCGTGTAATCACCCACACCCCGCGCGGTGATTAATAAATTATGTCCGCCGCTCACCAAGAGCGCTAGAAATGGAAATTTCACTTGCTCCGTCCCCGCGCACAATCTCGACACCAGCGCGTGCGCCTCCACGTGATGCACGGGCGCGATCGGCAATCCATACTCTGCGCTCATCCGCTGCGCTTTACGCACGCCAACGCGCAGACACATCGACAGACCCGGTCCGCACGTCACCGCCACCGCGCTCAGCTCGGACGCCTCCACCCCGGCGTCTCTCAGCGCGCGCTCCACCACGTCATCGATCGCCTCCTCGTGCGCCGCACGCGCGAGATTCGGCACGACACCACCCCACGGTCCGTGTATCGCCGCCTGAGACGCGATCGCCTCACCCAAGACAACGCCGTCCCCTCTTACCACCGCCGCCGCCGTGTCGTCGCACGACGTCTCGATTCCCAACACCACCGTCGACGCGTCCACGCGTCGTCGCGCGCCCTCCTCGAGCGCGCCCGAGCCGAGAAATATCCCCGACGACACGTCCGCCATCCCGTCTTTCCCCGCGCGAACCGCGCGCGCGCCTCGGCGTCCCCGCATCGTTCCGGGTGCCACCACCACCGCCCGCGTCTCCACCGCGGCGCGCGCGCGCGACGACGACGACGACGACGCCGTTCGCGCGACGCACGCCCGCGCCTCCATCCCGCGCGTCCACCGCATCGCGCGTCCCGCGAGGGCGAGCATGGACCTCGCGCGCGCCGTCGACGACACGACGCGCGTCGATGCGTGACGGCGGTCGGTCGGTCGCCGCGCGCTTTTTCTCCGCGTCTCGCGCCGTTCGACGCCGTCTCGCGACGCGTTCGTCGATCGACGCGATGTCGCGAGCGACCGAAAGCGCGATGGGATCGCGGCCGATGATTCGCGCGCGCGTCGCGCGACGTCGCGGCGCGCGCGCGCCTCACGCGCTGGCGAACATTCAATATTTGGAGACAGATGACGAAAAGTATTCCCAAGTGACGGTGCACGGATCCACGGCGTATTTCGCGGGCCAAGCCGAGCTCGGGGACGGCATCGTCGAGCAGACGAAGAACACGTTGGAGGAGTGCGACCGCGTGTTGGCGCTAGCGGGGACGGATAAGAGGAATTTGTTGTCGGTGACGGTGTGGTTGCGGGACATGAACGACTACGCGGCGTTCAACGGGACGTACGCCGCGTGGTTGGATCAGAGCCGGAAGCCCGTGCGCGCGTGCGTTCGAAGTGAGATGGCGTTGTCTGAGTATCTGGTGGAGATTCAGATGACGGCGGCGATTCCAGAGTGAAGACGCGGGCGCGCAACTCGAAGGCAACGGTTGTGATGACACACGACTAATCAATGATGGGATGAATGCGCGACGCGTCTGCGTCGCGCGCTAAAGGCATAAATAGTGTTCGTCGAACGATGGACGATGGGTGGGCGCGAGAGGCGCGGGCGCCGCCTCGAGCGCGGCGCGGCGATGACTCTACGGTTTGTGCTTGTTGTTTGCCCCCGAAAATTTATCCAACACGAACACCAACAAAAACACACAAAACGCCGACGCCGCGATCAACCACCCGAACCTCTCGAACAATTCGATCCAATCGCTCCGCACGTCCGTCGTCGCTCGCATCTCCTCCCGCTGTCGTCTCAACACGAGCGGCACGCGATCGCTCGGTAACCACGTCCCGTCCTCGTCGCCAAAGTACCCGTCGTCGTTGATCCCCGCCAATCGCTCCGCCACCGGCGACGTCGACGCCTCGGCCTCGACCACCGCCTCCTCGACGTCGCCGTCCCCTCGCGACGCCCCGCTCGCGCTCGCCTCCTCGCGCGCGCGATCGACGAGCTCAACCGCTCTCGACATGACGCGCACGCGCCGTCGTTCGCGTCGCCGCTCGCGCGCGACGCCTCGCGCGCGACGCCTCGCGCGTCCACCGACCGACGACGACGACGCGCGCCTCGCGCGCGCGCGCCTCCGACGCGCGCGGCGGCGATGACGCGACGCGAGACGCGACGCGAGAGACGCGAACGAACGGTCGTTGTCGCGGCGATCTGACGAGCGACGTCATTCGCCGACGCGACGCAACGTCGACGCGAGACGACGCGCGAGGCGCCGACGCGACGGGAGACGCGAGCGAAGACGCGAACGCCGACGCGACGGGAGACGCGAGAGTGGACGCGCGATGATTCCGCGACGGGTGGACCATAACCCGATCATCGGCCCCGGGGTGGTGCCGCGAGGATTGGATCCGGCGTACGACGCGCAGTACGACGAGGAGTATCGCGCGAGCGGACCGGCCACGACGACGCACGTGGCGACGAACGGGCGAGCGTTCACGCTGGATGGGAAGGCGAGGGAGAAGGCGCCGATGACGAGGACGCAGACGCCGTACGTGACGGGCACGAGCGTGCTCGGGTTGAAGTACGACGGAGGCGTGCTCGTGGCGAGCGATACGTTGGCGTGCTACGGGAGCACGAAGAGGTATAAGAATGTGGAGCGAATGAAGCGCGTGAACGATAAGTGCGTGATCGGGTTCACGGGGGAGTTGAGCGACTTTTCGTACATTTGTAACCTGTTGGAGGAGTTGACCACGGATGACTTTTGCGAGGATAACGGGACGACCAAGGACGCGAGAGAGATTTACCAGTACCTGACGAGAGTGATGTACAATCGAAGAAACAAATTCGACCCGCTCTGGAACTCGCTCGTGGTGGCAGGACGGACGACGGGGGGCGAGACGTTTTTGGGTACCGTCGGCATGATCGGGACGCACTATGTAGACGATCACGTCGCGGCCGGGTTCGGAAATCACATCGCTCGACCGATTTTCAGAGAGTTTTACAAACCAAACTTGACCGAGGAACAGGCGACGGAGATCATGCGTTCGGCGCTGTACGCGTGCGTGATGCGCGACAAGCAAATGATGAACAAGTTTCAAATCGCCAAGGTGACAAAGGAAGGAGTCACCATCGGAGAACCGTTCGCGGTGCCGACGGAATGGGGCTACGCAAAGTTTTACAACCCCACATTGCACTCTCAGGGCGGTTGGTAGCGTCGTAGTCGTCTATTAAGCGTGCGCTCATTTACACTCGTAATGTTTCATTGTCATACTGTAACAACTTGACGTTCGCTATTCTACGCCTCAGTTCGCCGCGATCATCGCAATTCGGCTGATTTCAGCATTCTAAACGCGCACGTTTCGCTTCGAATCTCTGGAAGATATTCGTGCTCGGGCGTTCTCGGGGCTATGTACATGAGTTCGCTCAAGCCATTTTTGCTATTTTGCATGGCAAACTCCAACGCCTGCTCGTGATCACTCCTCTGGACGTGCTCTTCGAGCTTGGACTTGATGATGTCCTCACTGACTTGTCCCTCGCGCGCTTGTTCGAGCACCTTGCTCTCCCACGCTTCGTTCACGTTCCAAAGCGCACCCGCAAGACGAGCGCGCTTCGAAGGAGGGAGGTCAGAGTCCGCCGAGGCGGCCAACATCGCGAAAACCGCTCGGGCGACGTCCGGAATGTACCTCGTGAGTTGCTTTTTCCTAGCCTTGCGATCCTTTGCGACTTGCGCGCGCACGATTTTACCACGAAGTTGCAACGCGCACTGCTTGATGGCTTTGTCAACCGCCTCCGCGATTTCACTATTTTCGTCTCCGATGTACTCCTTGGACGTGCCTTTGAAAGGAATCTTGGTGGAGACTATCGACACAAAGACACCGATCTTGTCGTTGTTTTTATCAATCTTGTAAGAGTTCCAGTTCAGGCGTTGCACGCATCTCGTGACGACGTCGTTACCGCCTTCGAAGAGGAGAGGAATTCTGTTCGCAAATCTAAACACGTTAAATCCCGGTTTCACCTCGCGGCCGCCCAGAGAAACGCACGCCTCGACGATGAGCGGGTGCCCACCGCAAGCCAGAGCGGGCGCACAGAAGGACGCGATCCACTCAGGCCCGAGCTCTTTCATGATGCCCAGACGCAAGTTGTATTCTCCCGCCGGCGAAAGGCAAGAGCCGTCCGGGTCGTCGAATCGAGCGTCCGCCAATAATTGCTGAATTCTGGTCGCCTGCTTATCCGTCACCTCGCTCGGGTGCATGTCCGTCTCGAAACCGTAGCCGAGCTCTTGAATCAAACGAGAGGAGAGATCTTTGCTGATGCACGTAAACTCCTTGTGTAGAAAGTTGAGCAAAGTCTTTTCTCGAGTCTGCGCCAGCAAATCTTTGATGAGGAGCATGTTTTCCTTCGCCGCCGTCGGGTGATGCTTCGTCACCGACGGAAGCGCGGGCATGATATCCGTCCGTCGTCTGAAGACAATGTCGATATCTTTCGCCGTGGACGTCGTCGCCGCCGACGTGATAAATCTAAATCTGAATTGTGCGTAAGGCGTCACGATGGCGAGCTGCCTCATGTAGGACAGCACGTACTGGCGATACGTCGTCCAGTTGCCCTCGATGGTGACGGACAACTCCGCGCCGTGCCACTTGTCGTCGTTGGGCAATTTATTCTCCTTGTGAATGTTCGGTTCGTTCTTCTCGATGTCGATGTCCAACGCGTACTCTGAGATGAAGGATTGGTTCGGCAGCGCGCTTCGAACCCGAATCGGCAACCCGGTCGTCTGCTTCGACCAAATGAGCGCCATTTTCGACCCGAGACCAAACTTCCCGCGCGTCTGTCGCACCCCGTACTTGGTTCCGCTCAACACTCTTCCCAACATGTTCGGAATGTCCTCGTGTTGCATCCCCTTCCCGTTATCCTTCACCGTAATTTTATAGAAACATTTCGTCTGCTCGCGCTTCCCACCACCTCCTCCACGTTTCGACGTCGTCGCCGCCTTGGCCGCCGCCTTGGCCTCCTGCGCCAACCGCTTCGCCTTGGCTTTGTCGCTCTCGAAATCCGCGTACAGCTCGTCGTCCAACCGCACGTGCGCCTTGAGTCCGATGAGATTCTCATACTGCGACACCGACACCTCCTCCACCGCGATATCGATCTCCGGCAGCGTCCCGATCGCCTCCGCGGCGTCCAGCGCGTTCTCGATAAACTCTCGAAGCGTCGTGTACAACGACTTGCCCGCGTTTTCGAACCCGGCGATGCCCTTATTGTCTTGGAAAAACTCCGCCGGGGACTTTTGCGTGAGGTTCTTATCCCCCTTGGCGTTGGCGTTCTTCTTCGGCGGCATCGTTTTCGCCTCTACTCGTCTCTCGCGTCTCTCACACCGCCGCCGCCGCCTCCGCGCGCGCGCGTCTCCCGACGACCGGCGCGACCGAACGGTTCAACCTGTGATTCTTTCTCCGAGTCACGTCGCCGCGAGACAGCCCGCGGGTGATTTAAACGACGCGTGATTCATAGTCTTTGAATCACCTCGACTACGAGTTCGAACGACCTTTCGCGCGATGATGATAAAAAACAGCCGCGCGTCTTGATCGGACGCGCGGGGCTACGCGTGCCCGCGCGCGGCGGTCGTTTGACCGGTCGGCGGTCGCGATCGCGCGACACTCGACGACGGGCGACACCGCGACCCTCGAACGAAGAGACATCATGGTGCGTCTATGGTTTTATTGTCGTCGCGTTCGCGCGCGCGTCGCGGTGGCGCCGGTCGACGTCGACGTCGTTCGCGCGGGATGGGGAATCACGCAATCGCGCGATCGTGGCGCGGCTGGCGGCATGATGGTTGGATGACGACGACGAATGTGCGCGTGGATGGGCGGTGGACGGAGGTCGTCGGGCGCGCGCGGAGGCGAGATGCGCGGGAGAAAAATGATCGTCGCGGGATCGCGCGTCGTGCGGATCGATCGAGCGTCGCGTGGGCGCGAACGGGGGTGAATCCTCGCGATGGGGAGATTCGCGCGGGATTTCGATCGATCGACCCGTTGGGCGCGCGCGGGGTGATCGCGGGCGCGTGGCGGGCGCGCGAGGGCGCGCGGGCGCGGGTGAGGGGTGCGGCGGCGGCGTGGGAAAACGTGTTGTCGTCACGTAGGTGGGCGCGAGGGAGGGGCGACGAGGGCGCGCGCGTGGATGCGCCGGAGACTCAATGGTGAATTGAGATGATGAGTTGGGTTGAGAATTCGACGTCGCGCGGAGGGCGAAGACTAACCGTATCGTCACGTGACGCTCGTGTGCAGGCCGGCCCGGCTCGCAAAGGAAAAGGTCGATCCTCTGGATTGTCCGAAGAGCAAAAGCAAGAGATTCGCGAAGCGTTCGACTTGTTCGACACCGATGGGAGCCAAACCATCGACGCGAAGGAGTTGAAGGTCGCCATGCGCGCGCTCGGTTTCGAACCGAACAAGGATGAGATCAAGAAGATGATCGCCGACATCGATAAGGATGGTAACGGAACCATCGAATTCGATGAGTTCCTCGCCATGATGACCGCCAAGATGGGCGAGCGCGACAGCCGCGAAGAAATCATGAAGGCGTTCCGTCTTTTTGACGACGACGAAACTGGCAAGATTTCCTTCAAGAACTTGAAGCGAGTCGCCAAGGAACTGGGTGAAAACATGACGGACGAAGAACTCCAAGAAATGATCGACGAAGCCGACCGCGATGGCGATGGCGAAGTCAACGAAGAAGAGTTCTTCCGTATCATGAAGAAGACGTCCTTGTTCTAAGTTGGCCACTCTTCCTTCGTTGTACGATATCCTTCCACCACCCATCCGTTGAGCCACAACACCAACGGCACCGTGAACGCTGATGTTCATCGTTCACTTCGTATACACTTGCGCGATCCCGATGCTCTCGACAATGTTGTATACCTTAGCTCTAGAAGGTTGAAATATCCAGAGGCCTGTGCCCGAAACGTCCGCCATACAAAAATTAACTCGTCATTACAAACGGTGCGCATCTAAGCTTCTACGTGGGTTGGTGTGCCGTGCACGCGGAATCTGTACAAACACGTCCATCTCTTGTGGCCCTGGTTGTTCTTGACAACCAAACGCACGTGGTCTATGGTCTGTGGCGCCGTCACCTCATACGTTTGGACGCTGCCGTGAGAAACTGAATACGTGTAGTTGCCGAGCGACAGGAGCGACTTGGGAGGTTTGCTATTCTTGCACTTATTTTTGTTGCACGAAAGCCAACCCAAGACTTCGATGTCTCTCGGTGCGCTGTGCATGTCGTAGGCGTTCAGGCTATTCGTGTGCTCCAAGGTCACCGCGTCCACCGTGACAGACTGTCTGAGACGAATATCCACGTAACCCGTGGAGGAATGTAACGCGATGCAGTCACCAGGTTGTTCTAAAGATGGTGATAATAACCATTCATCACTTTTGGGATGCACACCAGCCCTAAGAAACGCAACAGCTGCGGTAATTGGACCGTCTCCGCGCGCGACAAATGGCGAGAGCTGCGAGTGAGCGACGACTCGCCCACCTCCCGAGGCCAGAGCGAAGTCTTGACGACCAGTTCTGTCGGCAAACCACAAACTCGCCGCTTCATCGATGTGTTTGGTGAGTTTTCGCGATGTATCCTTCGGAATGGCCTTGATGTACTGGTTCACTCGCTCCAGCAGTTGGTTCTCCAAATCGACAACATTCGTCTCTTGAACAGAGTGCACCTTCTCAGAGGTTGCGAAGTCTTTGAGTTTGGTTTCGAGTTCGCCCAAAGCCCGCAGACTCGCGTATTCACTCAGCGATTTGCTCAGAGTGTCCACCGCGGTCAGTATTTCTTTCAGCTGCGTCACAGTGGCATAATCCGACTGCGACTTCGTCAAGGAAGAGATGGCATCCTCCAGCGCCTTGATTTGCTTACTAGGAACTGAAGTATCCTTTGCGCGCTTAAAATAGCCAGATGTTTTCGTTTTACCCGAAAGTGCCTGTACTTGTGCCTCCAATGCGTTCACACTCGTTTGCATCGCATAAGCGCTGTGTTCCTTCAGTAATTGTTCAACGGAATCTTCAACATCCTTCATCTCTCTCGTCACATCAACTTTCTGAAGCTGCGCCGTCGTGGCGAAGTTCGCCTGAGCCTTCTCCAACGCCGCGATGGACTTCTCGATGTTCTTCAAGTCAGACGCGTGGAGGGCGCTCGCGTGCTGCTTCTCCAGCGCCGCGATTGACGATTCGAGCGACGCGAGGTTCGCGCTCTGGACAAAACCTGCCTGCGCCTTGGTCAACGCGGCGATTGAGTTTTCGAGCGACGCAAGCTGCTTGCTCGAAACCTTGGTCTCCATCTTCTTGGTCAACTTTGCCAGCAAACCCTTCTTCTGGGCTCCCTCCGTGACCGTCGAGAGCTTTTGCTCCAAGTCTTTGAGGCCGGCGCTGAGCACGCTAAACTCGCCTTGCATTTTTGCAACCGCCGAAATTTCGCTTTGCAACGACTTGATTTCTTCGGTGACAAACTCAATCTTTTGGAACTGAGCGGCGCTCACAAAGTTCGCCTGCTTGGTCGATACAGCCTCAATCTCCATCTGGAGCGATTTGATTTCGTCCATGACGATGTCAACTTTCTGAAGCTGCGCCGTCGTGGCGAAGTTCGCTTGAGCCTTCTCCAACGCCGCGATGGACTTCTCGATGTTCTTCAAGTCAGATGCGTGGAGGGCGCTCGCGTGCTGCTTCTCCAGTTCAGACTGTTGTTCGGTCAACGCGGCGACGGATGCTTCCAGCACTGCGATGTGCTCTTGAGAAATATTCAACGCCTTTTGTCTAGTCAGGAAGCTACTCGTTTTCTTCGGTACCTTGAGCGCCTCGAGTTGGGCTTCAATCATCTTAATTGTGGCGTTCGTGGCGAACGTTTGCTGCACCCGTTGGATAGCCTTGATACTCTCCAGGAGACCATCAACGCTTTCTTGCATCTTTGTCACCTTGAGATCCATCTGCGATTCAAACGCCGCGAGGTCTGATTTCACCAACAGCTCAGCTTGGGCGTTCCTGAGTGCGTCTACGGTCGCAACCATCGCGCTAAATTGAGACACAGTGGGTGCATCGTTCGGCACGCTCCCCGTTGCCCTGGCTGCGAATTCTTCCAGCTGTTGCACCGATGCGAAATTTGCGCTCGCCTTCGCCGCGTCCGCAATCGCCGTCTCGAGAGCTTGAAGTCGCGCGTTCACGTCGGCACCGTCGCGGATCTGCGTCAACGATTTGATAGATTTCTCCAATCTGCTAACATCCTTGGATACGTCCATCTTTTTCATCTCAGTGGACGTGACGAAACTGCTCTGCGCCTTTTGTAACTTGTCCAGCGCGCTCTGCAACGTCTTAACGCTCTTCGTCGCATCAATCTTCTTCAGATCAGACTTTGTGACGAGATCACGCTTCGCTGCGTCGAGATCGCTCGACGTCACGTACGAGCTCCGATCCTTCAACGCCTCGACGGCGTTAAATAACGCGTCGACGCGACTCGCCGAGACGAAATCCGCCTGCGCCTTTTGCGCCGCGTCCACCGCGACTTGCAATTTTTTCACACTCTTCGTCAAATCCATCTTCTTCAGATCCGACTTCGTCGCGAACGCGCTCTGTTCTTTCTTCAATCCCGACACCATCGTCGACATTTCGCTCACCTCTTTGCGGATCTCCGTCCTGAGCCTCGATTCCGCGCTCGCCGCGTGCGTCTCCGCCGCTTCGCGCGCCGCGTCCTTCATCTCTCGCGTCATCCCTCCCGCGCGCGCGTCGGAGACGCTCATCTTCTCCTCCTCCAATCGTCGCACCGCGTCTTCGAGCGATTTCAAACGTCGCGTCGCCGGCGCGAGTTTGACGTTGGTCGCGCTCACCCGCACGCTCGCCAGCGCCATGGCGGTGGCGTGAATGTGCCAACTTTGCAGACACACCGCCACGAGGGCGGTGCACACGACGCAGAGCGTGCTCGCGATCAACGGCATCGTCCCTCGCACGTGTATCTTTCGAATCGACACCTCGCGCGAGCGCGCGGAGAAGGGTGCGAGCGCCATCGAACCACACGGCTCGTCCTCCTCTTCGTCTTCATCGTCATCTTCGAATCGTAACGCCCGGCGTCGCGGTGACGTCGGCCGCTCGCCCGATTCGCTCGCCTTGGCGGGCGCGGCGGTACTTTTTCTCGCGCTCGCGCGCGGTGGCATCGTCCGCGCGACGTCGCGTCGTGGAGTGAGGAGACGAATCACGCGCGGGACTCGTCGAACGGTCTCTTCGCGCGGCAACGGTCCCGGTCGGGCCCGGCGCCGACGTCGCGAGTGCGACGCGCGCGGACGCGCGGTCGACGCGCAAAAAAGCGACGGTAATTTTATCGCGTCGATCGCGCGCGTCGGAACGGTCGCGCGACGCGCGCGCGACGTCGAGCGCGCGCGTGCGCGCGCGCGGGCCGAGCGCCGAGACCATGTCCCCGCGCGCCGAGGACGTCGACGACGGCGCGTGGACGGTGCTCGAGCGCGTGGACGCGTCGAGACCAGCGTCGTCGTCGGACGCGGGCGACGACGCGACGGCGCGCGGAGGCGGGCGGACGCTCAAGCTCGTGCTGGTGAGGGGCGAGTCGGAGGCGTCGCGCGAGACGGCGACGGTGGTGGAGAGGGAGCGATGGACGAACGTGCGAGACGAAGACGACGTCGCGCCCGAATGCGAGGTGTTCGTCGCGCGCGCAGTGTTCGAGCGATGTCGAGCGGGATCGGTCGCGATGGCGAACGCCGGCGAGGTGACGCCCGCGCCGGCGGACGAACGCGCCGCGCGCGCGAGGGCGCGAGAAAAGCGCACGAGAGCGGCGACGCTCGCAGCCGCGCGAGGGGACACAGAATCGGAGATTTCGGCCAAAGCGCCTAAATTTATCGAGTTTGACGCGTCGAAACCGATCGAGATTCGCGTTAAGGCGCCCAAGGTTGAGGTGTCCGCCGCGGCGAGACGACTCGCCGAGACGTCGCTCGCCGCGCCCAAGCCGACGGCGATGTCCTCAAAGACATCCACCCCGACCGCGTCCGCGACCATCGACGCGTCGTCGTCATCCACGGAGACGACCGATACCGCGCCCGTCGTGCGCAAGAAACCGTCGCTTCCACCGAGACGCGCGGCTCGCGCGCCGCCGCCCGGTTTCGGCGGCGCCTAGCACCGACGCGATATCCATCGACGGGCCCCATCGCGCGTCCTTCACGTAGCCCTAGCGTTAGTCGAATCACGTAGAACGCATAGCACTCACACCGCCTCCACCGCGTTCGCGTCCTCGCGCGTTCGCGATCATCGCCCCGAACGCCGCGCGAGTCGCCCAGTCGCCGCGCGGGGAGAAAAGGAAAACCCGCGTGTAGCGCCGTCGCGCACCAACCGTTCGTCGCGATCGTCACCGCACACGACGCCGCGTCGCGCGCACACGGCGCGAGAGGTACGCCGGAGGCACCGCGCGCGATGCGACGAACGATCGCGCGCGCGTGCGCGCGCCTCGCGCGCGTCGACGCGACGGTCAAGACGTCGACCTCGGTGGGAACGCCGATGATGATGCGCTCGACGTTCGCGCGCGCGTCGGGCGCGTCCGCCGTCTCGAGCGTTCGCGCGACGCGATGGGTGTCGTCGACGACGTCGACGCGTCGAGCGAGCGGACTTCCCGAGCACGTCGTGATACCGATGCCGGCGCTGTCGCCGACCATGTCCAGCGGCGGGATCGCGAAGTGGCACGCGGCGATCGGGGACGAAGTGCGCGCGGGCGATGTGTTGGCGGACGTGGAGACGGATAAGGCGACGATGGCGATGGAGGCGACGGACGATGGGTTCCTCGCGGCGATATTGGTGAAGGAGGGGGCGACGGACGTGGAGGTGGGGACGCCGGTGTGCGTCATGTGCGAAGACGCGGGAGACGTGGCGGCGTTTAAAGATTACGAGAGCTCGGCGTCGCCGGTGGTGAAGGAAGAGACGCCGGTGAGCGCGGCGGCGGTGAGTGCGTCGAGCGCGAGCGCGACGGTGCGAGAAGAGGCGCCGAAAATCGTGCGGTCGTTTGACAGAGCGAGCGGCGACCGCGTGTTCGCGTCGCCTCTGGCGCGTCGTTTGGCCAAGGAACGCGGCGTGAGTTTAGACGCAGTGCGAGGCACCGGTCCGAATGGACGCGTGATCGCTGAAGACGTGCTCGCCGCGCGCGCGATGGACGCCTCGGTCGCCTCGACGCGCACGGTGGTGGCTGAACACCCGCTGTCCAAGTTCTTCCCTGACTTTGAAGACGTCAGCGTGACCGCCATCAAGCGCGTCACGGCGCAGCGTTTGACGGAGAGCAAGCAACAAGTGCCGCATTTTTACGTCACGGTCGACGTACGTCTCGATCACATGATGAACATTCGCAAGACGCTCAACGACCAGCTCGCCAACGACAAGTCGGCGGAGGGCGCGAAGATTAGCGTAAACGATCTCATCATCAAGGCGAGCGCCAAAGCGCTCTTAGCGGTGCCTGACGTGAACGCTAGCTGGTTGGGTGATAAAATTCGCAAGTACAAGAAGGCGGACATCTCCGTGGCTGTGCAAACCGAGCGCGGATTGATGGTGCCCATCGTGCGTTCAGCGTGTTGCCTCGGGCTCAAATCTATTAGCTCAGAAGTCAAGGCGCTCGCTGGACGCGCACGCGATGGAACGCTCACGCCGCACGACATGACCGGTGGTACATTCACCATCAGTAATCTCGGTATGTTCGGCGTGAAGAGTTTCGCCGCTATAGTCAACCCACCGCAAGCGGCTATTCTCGCCGTGGGCGGAGCGAGAAAAGAAGTCGTCAAAAACTCGGAAGGAGGCTACGAAGAAGTCTCCGTTCTGAGCGCGACGCTGAGCTGCGACCATCGCGTCGTGGACGGCGCCGTGGCGGCGCAATGGTTGCAATCTTTCAAAGGATACTTGGAGGATCCGATGACGATGCTCCTCTAGTAGAAGTGTAAAAAGTCCTATGAAAACGCTAAACTATTTCTTACCCGCAGCCTCGCGCGCCTCGATCTCTGCTTTTGCGCGCTCGAAATCATCGAACACTTCGCGCGGCACAGCCTTGGCGTTTATAATCTCCACCACGCGTTCCTCGCTTATGGTGTACTCGACCTCGACGTCGCAGAGCACCACGCGATACGTCTCAAACTTTCTCTTCTCCGCGCTCGCGTTTCGTTCGCGAATGGATCGAATATCGTACGACAAGACCTCTTTCACGAACTCTATAAATAATTCCACGTCGTCGTACAAGGCTTTCGCGGCACGACTCCGCGTGTATGAGCTCGAGAGCGGCGCTTCGGCTCGCTCGGCGATGGCGACGCGAACAATCTTCAACGGCTCGTCTCTCCCCGTAGCCTCTCTCCCCACCCAATCCGGCGCCGTCGAGTCCGGAATCGAATCACAAAATGGCACGTACGGTTTAATGTCCAACACCGGCGTCCCATCCACTAAATCTATCCCTCCTATCACCACGACGCCTCGCTCCGCGTCCACGCTCTCCACCGTTCCCACCGACAGTCCCACCGGCACCGGACGATGCGGCGTCCTCGTCGCCAACACACCCACTCGTTCGCCGTCCAATCTCGGCACCGCCACTTTCCCCTTCGCCGCGCCTCCGGTCTTCGTCCCGGCGAGGTTCGTGTTGGCGTGAAACACGTAAATCACCCACGCGTGCGAGTACTCGTCCAGTCCTTGCAAGAGATGTCTCGGAAGTTTTGAGTCAACCTTAATCTCGCACCTCGCCCTCGGCACGAGCGCGCCGCCCTGGCGAGGCGTGCCGTTGCGACGCGAGAAGGCGCTTCGAGCGTATGCGATGGGTTCGAACATCCCTCGAACCTTGGGGGCCTCGCGAACGCGTAAGATCGACTGCAAGCGCTTTTTTTCAGCCGCGGCGGCGCCGAGCTGTTTGCGGAAAGATGCGACGAGTCGCGCGTACGCGGCGCATGCGAGGGCGCACGCGAAGGTGAGCGCGGGCGCGCCCACGCTCACACCGTCGTGGCGCGACATATTGCGCGCGCGCGGTGGTGTGTTGTGCGAGACGACGCCACGCGAGAGAAGAGCGCGCGAGTGCGCGAGCGGCGGAAACAAACGTCGGTCTTTGATCTATGCGCGATGTAACAATTACTACATACATAGGCGACGTCGACATTATTGGAACACCTCGAATTCATCGAGTTCCTCGTCCTCCTCGTCCTCGTCCTCCTCGTCGAAATACGCGGGCTCGTCTCTCGTCTCCGTCACGAATGGCAACTCCACGTCCTCCGCGCCCTTGTACAACCCATCGAGATCGTAATTCAATCGAGAATTCGGCGAAAAAACGTGCACGACGACGTCGACGCAGTCTAAACACGCCCAATCGCCCTGTTGCGCCGCGGATTTCGGCACCGTGAGCCCGTATTCGTCGTTGGCCAAGTCTCTCATCTTCGCGCAGCACGCATTCATTTGCGGTCTGTTAAACGCCGTCGCGAGGACGACGTATCGCGCGTAAAACACGCTCTTGGACACGGATAACACTCGAACCTCCACCGCGCGCGTATCGTCCGCGACGACGGCGAAATCGATCGCCATTTTCCGCGCGAGCGCGTCTTGGGTTTCCTCGTCATCCGCCGCCTCCACCGCGCGCGCGCGCGTGCTCGGCGCGCGCACGACGACCCCGGTCGCCCGACCGCGCGTCCACCGCCGAGACGGCGACGGCGACGACGAGGTCGACGTCGTCGTCGCGATAAATCGCGACGCCGCTCCGGAGGCACAGCGCGTCATCGTGTGCCGCGCGACGCGCGTGTCCCGGCGGCTCTGTCCACACATAAATCCCATCCCGAGCCGTAGTCGAGAACTTTTTAACCTATCAATGTTTCCACGGACGCACTTTTTCACACCCACGTCGCCCCCCTCTGATTCGACTCGACGTCACTCTCTTCCACGACGATGTTCGCCGTCTCCGCTCGCACAGGTGCGTCCGATCGACTCGTCGCGCGTCTCGACGCGCGTCGCGATTCACCCATCGCGCGCGCGTGCGTCTCGCGCGCGCGCGCGCGCGTCGCGTCGTCGCCGACGGGCCGATGTTGCGTGACCGTCGCGATGGGGCTCGCGAGGCCGCCGCCCGGGTCGTCTCGCGATGGATGCGCGCGCGAGGTGACGCTCGGCGCGCGACGACGATGTGGATACATTCTCGCCGCGCGTTCGTCGTCTCCGTCGCGCGCGGACAATGGACGAGGCGCGCGAGGGATGCTCGACGTCGCTGAAGCGCGCGCTGGGAGGTCGCGTCTGACCCTAACCCTCTTATCTGACCCGAACGGAACCGTTTTTCGCGACGCACGCAGTCATCAAGGCGAACGCCTCCAGCTCGTTCGCGCCGCGCCGCGCGCACACGCACCAACGCGGTGCGCTCCAAGTCGTCGCCGCGGATAAGCGCACGCGACCGGCTGTCGCGGACGTCGCCGAGTTTCAAAAGTCGGCGAACGACACGGGGAGCTCGTCGGTGCAAATCGCGCTCCTCACCAAGCGCATCGAGGGTCTCACCGCGCACTTGGTCAAGAACAAGAAGGATTACGCCACGCAGCGTGGGTTGAAGAAGCTTTTGGGTCAGCGCAGTCGCCTTCAAAACTACCTCAAGAAGGAAAATTTTGCTGAATACTCGAAGACGATGGAAGGTCTCGGCTTGCGCGTGCGATGAGCGCGACGAGGCTCGCCGCGTAGGTATAACATAGACGTGCTTTTATTCTGTAGGTAATCATTCATTACGCTCAAACGACGGACGGCACCACCGTGCACTGCGTCTCTCTCCCCGTCGCTCTCTCTCGCGCATTCTTCTCCCCCGCGTTTGTTCCCTCATCCTCTCCCTCTCTCTCTCCCGCCTCCTTTCCTGAAAGGGGGGGGCGGGACAAACGACCGTTCGGGACTCAAAGATGTGTCCACGTAAAAAACGCTCGAAACGCCTCGGAAAAGTCGCGTCCGAGTCTCGTCGTCGTCGTCGTCGTCCTCGTCGTCGTCGTCGCGTCACACGTCGCCCGCGCGCGAGACGATCGACCGTTCGGCGCGCATCGTTCGTCGTCCACCGCACTATCGATCGACGCGACGCGAGCGACGACGGACGATACAGGATCGGATCGGGGCGTCTCTCTCGTCTCGTCCGGGCCGAAGGAGGATGACGCGTCCCGAGTGCGTGTCCCTGGCCGTCGTCGGATCCGGACGCGCGGCGCTGAGCGTGCTCTCGCGCGTGACGAACGACGAGCGAGCGTCGTGCGTCGTCATCGATCCCTCGGCGTCGTGGTTGCACGCGTTCGCGAGGACGCATCTGCGACTCGGGACGACGCACCTGCGGTGCGCGACGACGCACGTGCCGTTCGAGAGCGCGTGCGGGTTGGAGAGGTACGTCGAGACGACAGGGAAGAGGCGAGAGATATATAGAGCGAGCGATGGATTGAGTGGAGTGCCGAGCGTGCGCGTGTACGCCGAGTATTGTGCGTTGACGGTGCATGAACAGTTCGCGGACGCGCGCTTGGAGCGAGGCACGGTGATCGAGGCGAGATGGTGCGCCGGGGATTCGCCCGAGGTGACGGAGGCGAGACGCGAGGGCGAGCGATCGAACGATGCGTCCGTGAAAGATGCGGTGGAGAGCATGCGTTTCGGGGCGATGGTGCTGACGTTGGATACCGGGAAGACGTTCATCGCGGCGAGGTGCGTGTGGACGCCGAAATTTTCCGCACCCGTGGCGCCGTCGTGGGTGGTGGAAGCCAAGGCGTCGTACGCGAAAATGTACGGGTCGTACGACGGTCAGAGTAACGCGTGCGGTATATTCATGGCGAGAGATGTCGACGTGGGGTGTGAAGAGAGAGTGCGCGATAAGATCATTCTCGTCGTCGGCGGAGGGTGGACCGCGGCGACGCTCGCCGTCGCCGCACAGAGACGAGGCGCGAGAGCGGTGACGCTGCTGAGTCGACGAAAGATAAGCGTGAGCGAGTACGAGTGCGACAAGAAATACTTCGGGAACAAGGGTCTGTATGAATTTCACGCGTGTGAAGATCCGCAGATACGAGCGAGAAGGTTAGAGTCTTACAAGTCGCCGGCGAGCGTCAACGAGCACACCTACCGTCAACTCAGGGACGCCGAGGCAAAGTCTGGAACCAGCGATCTCTCTCCGCTATACGTGAGCGAACAGCGCGTTATACGAGGCGTGACGTGGAGCGAGCAGGACAAACGCTGGCGCGTGCGGACCGCGCCGACCGACGAGGCCAAGGTTGAATTCGAGTCGACGATGTATAGACGATATCGCGACGAGGGCATCGAGCCGGACATGGCGATGCAAGCGCACTTTGAACGCGAAGTCACGGTGACGTACGACGAGATATGGCTTGCGTGCGGTGAATCGGTGAACGCGACGCACGATCCAGCCCTTGAGAAGCTGATTCAGACGACTCCAACAGAAATCGCGCTCGGGTTGCCCGCGCTCGTCGAGGAAAAGTTTGAGTGCGCGCACGAGAAAGGTCTTACGGCTGCCGCGGGCGGAAAGGGCGGTTGTCGATGGCCGGGCACTTCTATGTATGTAATCGGCGCGTACGCAGCGCTCACGATCGGTCCGTGTGCGGATTTATCCGTGGGACATCGATTGGCGGCGAAACAAATCGTCGACACGATGAAGAGGCATCAGTCGATGATTTTACAGGATAAAAATCCGTACGATACCACGGCGAGACCGGTTCAGGCGCAGAGAACGCCAGACAGAGGCGAAACATTCGACAGATTCGCGATGCTTCCTCCAGATCTCGCGGTTAAAGGTCTCATCGATATCGATAGGTTACTCGGCGATAAGGATTTCGAACGCGTTGAGCTCGATCATTTTGAGATGTACGAAGAAGATTTGATCGCAGACATACGGTTGAAACTTTCAGAGTCCATTGCAGCGCGCGATGTATACGTGTGCTTCCAAGAGCGCGCGCTGGAGATGTGGGCCATCGGAGAAAAACGCGCGTATCGCTTCTTCATCCCGAAACTTTACAAAAACGTCATAGTGGACCGATGCTCGTACAAGGTGCAACCGAACAGGAATCGGGTGATACTGAAGATTCAGAAATACACAAATCATTATTGGAGGTTTCTGCGGGGGTGAAAACTAGCGATCAAGACTTAAAACTACAACATGTTTCAATCATTACACACAATCACTGATGATTTTCGTGCATTTATAGTTCCTCTGCGTTTTCACTGTCTTTCTCGTCGTCGTCCTCTTCGTTGAAAACATCGTTCGCTTCGTCCGCGAGCGCAATGAGGTATTCCTCGAGCGCTTGCTCGCGAGCGCGATTGATAGCGCGCACCTCGTCCGGCGTCTTCCAGATGCACTTCTTGAGCGTGTGGCAGATTTCGTAGTGACGATCCCGGCGCAGCTTGCTGTGAAGTAAATTTTGCACATACGGTCTGCTCTTGACGAGGTCGTAACACACTTGCTCGAGCTTAAGCTTCTGCCTTGGAATGCGATACGGGTGCGTGCGAAGCGAACGTACGATGAATTCGTGCGTATCAACCTTTTGATCGTACGTGTCGTCGCCCTCTTCAACGTCCACGGTGTTCTCCTCGGCGAGTTTCAAAGGATCGAAGCGCTCCTCCTTGGGATTCAACTGAGAAAACAAATCGTATCCCAGGAGACCGAGATCGATGGCCCATCTGTACTCGTTCAGCGCCATCCTCGCGCGCTTACCCATCTCTGTTCCCTCGTACTGACCGTGCAAACGTAATTGGCTCACCGCGCGCAATCGCAACCACGCCGCTGCCGCGACGTGTCCCGTGAGGTTATTCAACCCGTACTTCTCACCGAGCACGTTCCCATCGCAAAATTCTTCCGGTTCCGTCGCTTCGTGCATCAAATCATACATCGCCCCGCCCGTGACGTCGTCCGGGTGATGAAACTTGGTCTCCACCAGCTCGTCGTACAGCGTCTTCGTCTCGTTCAGCACCGCCATGCACGCCCCGCACGTCAATCCGTGCATGTACATGGTGGACAAATCGTCCGCGAAGATCTGCGTGCCGTCGAAATCCGCTGCGTACGTGGGACCCTTGAGCGGTTCCGGTTTTTTCTTGAGCGTGTCGGTGAAATCTTCACCGAATTTCACGGCGCCGATCGCGCGCGGTGCGAGCGCGAGGGCGAGCGCGACGACGGAGGCGAGGCGCGACATGGTCTTTACGATAGTTAGCGCGCGTTGAACGATTCGCACGATCGCACGTCCGCGTCAAGGACTGCCGATGGACCCCCATCGTGGAGGGTGTTCACGCACCGCTCGCTTAGTCGTCCCGAGCGCCGACGAGGTCGAAACGCGCGGGCAAGAAGAGGCGTACGAACGGCACGCGCGCGTGTACACGATGGGCGATGACGTGAAGTTTCAAACGCGTGGTGATACAAAGCGCGTGACGCGCCGACTAGAGAGATGATACGCTCGAAACGAAAGCAATACTGGTGAAAGGATGTATGCAAGACGCGAAGAATACAGTTTTTCGGCGACCGCGACGGATCAACGACGAGACTTGGATCGGGTCGTCTTTCTCTCGGAGACGGCGGTGGTCTTCGTCGATTTGCCCTTGGCGGCGGTCTTGGTGGTCGATTTCGCCTTGGTGGTCGTTTTCTTGGCGGCTGGTTTTTTGGCCGTCGGTTTCTTGGCGGGCTTCGTCGGAGCGGATGAGTCGCGTGCCCGCTTCGCGCCTGCTCTCGCAGACTTCGGGCCATCGACGCGTTCGAGACACCATGCGATAATATCATCGCAGATGTGATCGCTCGTCGGTCGCTCGTGGCACAAATCGTGAAAGACGCCGTCGACCCACTCGAGACGTTTGTCCGACGTGTTCGCTCGTTCGATGAGCATCTCGCTCGATTTCGGATCCGTCATCTCATCCTCTCGACCGTGAAAAGAAATCACTGGCATGGTAATTTTCTCTAATTGGCCCTGTTTCTTCAGTCGCAGCGTGCTCAGGTAGGCCTCGGCGGCGACTCGAACGCGCGTGTATCGCACACCGCTCGCCCACGTGTGCGGGTCCTCCTCCACCTCCTTTTGCGTCAAAGGAAACTTGGCGTTCTTCATCGTCTTCGCCAAAGGTACTCTCGGAATGAACATCGACAACAGCGTTGTGAACGGAAGCAACACGCGATTCAAGGGTCGTTTTGACAATTTATCCAAACTCAACATCGGCGCCAACGTCACCAAGCCGTTCGCCGACGTCGGATACTCCATCGCCGTCTTCGTCGCCACGTACCCTCCCATACTCGTGCCGACGATAAATACCGGCACATCAGGTCGCTCATCTCGAACGTACCCACAAAACTTCGCGAAATCATCCACTAAGTGATCCAATCGATGAAAATAACACCGCTCACCCGCCGCCGCGCTCTCGCTTCGTCCGTGTCCCTGATGATCGAGACAAAACAGGCTCACGTCCGACTTGTTCATGCGCTCGGGCCACGACGTCTCGTAGTGTCGCCTCGGCGTTCCCGGTGGGACGCTCGCGAGCATCTCAAACGAGCCGTACACGCCCAAACCGTGCGCGAAGACGACGACGCACTTCGGTCGGGGAACTTCCCACGAGTACCAGCGAATTTTCAGTCCGGCGTCGTTCGTGAAGTCACCCGTGCGAGAGACGCGCGCGCACGCGGCGCGGAGTTCGGGTTCCCATTTCTTTTTGGGGTAGGCGTTCATACACGCCGTGTTGTGTCGCGCGCGGACGCGGAGTGACGCGCGAGGTGAGATTTCTCTGGGGACGCGACGGGACGCCGAAAAACTTTTTCAGAAGAGCTTTTTTGGAAAAAGTCGCCGCGCTCGCGGGAAAGTGCTACAGAGACTACGGATGAAGACGTCGCGAACGGCGGTTGGTGTGAGAATGATGGTACGAGAGTGTCGCTTCACGCGCTGTCGTCGGCGCCGAGGACGTCGGCGACGATGGACCAGCGAGACGCGTGCGCGCTCGGACCGGGGACTCGGCGAGAGAGACCCGCCGCGTCGTGCTCGGCGAGCGCGCGAGCTAGATTGGCGATCCACGGCGCGCCGTTCGTGCTCGCGGGGACGTATGGTTCAATGTTGGACGCGTTTTCGTCGCTCTTGGCGTCGTTCGTCGCGGCAGCGACGACGGCAGAGATGACGTCGGGATCGACTGGTTGCGGCGCAAAGTCATCCGGTCGGAATCGCGACACGACGGACGCGAGTTCCTTGGCGGTGATTTTACCGCCGACGATGTCCGCACGGAGTTTGGAATCGACCAACGCGTCCTTGGGGATCATACACACGTCGGCGGTGGCTCTGAGCTTCGGAACGACGGTCTCTGGCGTGCCGGCGATGTTGAGCTCTTTCGCCGCGGCGACGAGCGCCGAAATGGCGCGCTTCAATTCCGCTCCAGCAGCAAACGTGAGCGCGCCACCGCCCGGTATCATGCCATTCACCTTGGCGTCGTCCTTGGGGTTGATAAGAACGTCCAACACCGCTTCGTCGAGCTTCAAGATCAAATCTCTGAGGATGTTGAGCTGCAGTTCTGCCAACAACGGTTTCGTGGAATTTCCCTTTCCTTCGGCGTTGGCGACCGAATCGTACCCGAGTCGCGCCTTGGCGAACTGGAAGAGGGCGACCCAAGCGCGGCCTATGCGCTCGCCGTCGCCGTCGAGCTGCGTTTTCAAGTTGAGGAGACCAAGAGTGGCATCGTGGTGGCAAAGCACGGCACCAAACGTGGCTGACCAGAGAGAGTCAAACGCGCAGTCGCGCGCCAGCACTTCGAGTTCGAGCACGTCGCGAGTTTCGATGTCATCCATCGTCGCAAGCGACACGCGAAGAGCGATAAGTTGAGCGCAAAGATACAACAATCGCGCTGGATTCGACATTGCCCCCTTGATGGCCACCCCGAACGCATCCATGATCCTGTTAAACTCGAGTTGACTGGCATCCGGCCCTTTGTTCCGTCGCACCGCCGCGATGCGGTCTTGCAAGCTGAGCGCGGTTGTGAACTCGATGTTCTCGGCGACACCGTGAATGAGAACGTCTGAAATAGACATGCTCACGATTTCGTCTTCAACCAGTCGGTTTACGCTAGGTTTCATGAGAGAATCGACGAAACGAGTGCGTCTCGTCGCCGGCGTGTAAAAGGCATCCGTCTCCGTGCCCATCGGAGTTCTAAAGCCAATCGTGCCTTCAGATGGAGAGTCTGAAAACAACATCGTATTTGCTTCTTCGGCGAGAACAGCTTCGGCATACGCGTCTACATCGCGCTCCGCTGCCTTGGCGTTCTCTTCCATCTGTTGCTCTCGCTCCTCCTGTAATCGAGCTTCATGTTCCGTGATTCGAACATTTTCTACGCGAACACGCTCTTCCTCCGCTCGAGCCGCGTTTGCTACTTCCTGCGCCACGCGGGATCGTTCGACCTCTTCGAGTCGCTTTCTCTCAGCTTCCGCTTCCAGAGCCCACTGGCGCTCTTCTTCGGCCCGAAGCTCCGCGAGTCGACGCTCCTCTTCGGCTTGAGCGACGCGCATGGCTTCCTCCTCAGCGAGTCGACGCTCCTCTTCGGCTTGAGCGACGCGCGCGGCTTCCTCCTCAGCGAGTCGACGCTCCTCTTCGGCTTGAGCGACGCGCGCGGCTTCCTCCTCAGCGAGTCTGCGCTCTTCCTCAGCCTGAGCAATGCGCATGGCTTCCTCCTCAGCGAGTCGACGCTCCTCTTCGGCTTGAGCGTCGCGTGCGGCTTCCTCTTCAGCGAGTCTGCGCTCTTCCTCAGCCTGAGCAATGCGCATGGCTTCCTCCGCAGCGAGTCGACGCTCCTCTTCCTCCGCTTGATGCGCTGCGAAGATGCTTTCTTCTGCGAGCCTTCTCGCTTCTTCTTCAGCCTTGATGCGCTCAGCTTCAATCAACGCGAAACGTTTCTCCTCCTCCTCGCGAATTCTTTCTTCTTCCATGCGCTGAGCTTGCAGTTGCGCTTCTTGCGCGCGCGCGCGCTCTTCTTCCTCGGCACGTTTACGCTCGGCCTCTATACGTGCGGCCAGGGCATCCTCTTCTGCTCGAGCTCGAGCCTCTTCCGCGGCGACGCGTTCGCTTTCAAACGCGTTCTCCGCCGGCGGCCGCGCAAACTCGGAGGTTGCTTCTTCCACTTCGCCGTCGGATTCGAGATCGGAATCCAGCAAAAACCCGTCGGAATCCACTTCACCTTTCGGCGACCGCGGCGAAATTGGTTGTGCTTTTGGTGCGAACGCGCCGAACAGCTCGTTGCGCGCCGCGTCCAGTTCTGGATCTTCCTCGGGCGGCGGCGGCGGTTCCTCGACGACTGGTTGTTCCTGCGCTCTCGCCGCGCCGAACAGCTCGCTTCTCGCCTCGACCACCTCGCCGGATTCGAACTCGACGGTTTGACTCGATTCCTGCGGTTGAACGCGCTCCTGACTCGCGGCGGTGTCTTCCTCCACCGCTCCGCGCTTTCTGAACATGTTCGCCATGCTCGTCAGCGCCGCCAGGTCGTCTTGTCCCGCACCCACGCTCGCCGCCGGCTCCGTTTGAAACCTCGACGCCGTCCATTGATACCCTGGGGCCGTTTGCTCAGATTCCACCTGCACCGAATACGACGCCGTCGACACGGCGTCGCTCTCGTACCCCGCGTGCGTCGCCGTCCCGTTCAACCCCGCCGAACGAACCGAAATCAACAGTCTCGGTGTCCCGACCGCAATCTTCACGCTATCCGCGCAATCCACGTCCAACGCCTCCGTCGCACCGTCGACGCAATCCACGAATCGCGCCAGATCCACCGAACACGCTCCCGCCGTCTGCGTCTCCACGCTCGCCCCTCTCTCGGCGTTTTCAGGCAACGCCAGCACGAAAAACTTCAACCCCTTGGGCTTATACGTCCCTTTCCCCGTCTTTTGCATCGTCGCCTCGATGGAAAACGACTCCTCGAACACATACCTCGCGTGTACACCGTCCGACGAGAGCTCGGGCGCGCGCACGCTCGTCGTACCGCGCCTCGACGCCCCTCGTTCCCATCCGATGCAGATTTGTCGAGGTCGCCCGCCGCCCACCCACGGCTCGAGCGCGTGCACGGTGACCGCGTACGTGACGACGCGGTCCTTGCCCTTTCGACTCGCGAGTTTTTTCAGCATCGCGCGTGCGCGTCGCGCGCGAGACGATGACGAGGCGACGGATTAATCAGCGCGGGGCGAGGGAAGATGACATCTCAGGAAAAGTCGCTCGTTACAACGCGTGAGACAGAAGAGAGACGCCGAGACGCGATCGATGCATCGCTAGGCGGCGAAAGGATCGACATCGATCGATACCAATCGTCGAGGTGGCGTAGGGCCGGGCGACGGGGCGGCGCCGAAGGGGTCATCGAAGGAGACGTCGACGCCGGGCGGCGTCGGCGGCGGCGCGCCGAAGGGGTCGTCGTAGGAGATGTCGGCGTCGGCGGGTGGTGAGGACGCGCGGGGGATCGGGGTGGGCTTGGCGATGGTGGATGGAGGCGGTGGGGCGTCGATGGCGTCGAAGAATCCACCGTCGCTCGTGTCGAGCGCGGCGGCGACGGCTGGGATCTCGGACGGTACTTTTTGGTGCCTCGACGTCGCCGCCGCCGGCGTCTCCTCGCGCGCCGAGACGCCCCAGTTGCCCCACTCATCGAACGCGTTCTTCGCCGTCGTTCCGGGTGACGATTGCGTCGACGGCGCGGATGCCGAGGCGACGGGAGCGGTCGTCGGTGCGTCCATCAAAGGGTCTAGACCGAAATCCATGAGAATCTCCGGTCTCGGTTTCGCCGCCGTCTCCGCGCTCGCGTTCGCCGCGGCTCGACGCGCGCGCGACTCCTCCGCCGCAATCTGCGCCTCCTTCTCCTCAATCTTCGCCCGCAATGCGGCGGTATCTCGCGACGACGTTGAATCGTTTCCTCCTCCGGATGACCGCGTGAGCTCCTCGTGACGCTTTTCGAGCTCCGCGTACTGCGCGCTCAATTCTTCATACTCGGCGCGCCGCTCGCCGATTCTACCCGCGTATTCCTCGAGTTCGCTCGCGAGTTCCTCCACGCGCGCGTGCATGACATCGCACTTTTGACGATACTCGTTTACCTGCGCCTCGGCGGCGCGCGCGCGGTACGACGCCTCCGTGAGATTGGTCTCGCACTTGCGCACAAACGTGCCGAGGTTGGCCAAGACTTCCTTGGCGGCGGCGGCGCTCAGATTGTTTTGTCGCTCCTTCAATTCCTCCTCCCAGAGCTCCCGATCGGATTTCTCGGCGTTCGCACGCATCTTTGTCGTCAAATCTCGGTCTTGCTCGGGCATCGCGTTGACGTTCACCTCGGGACCGCGGTACGCGTACGCCTCGACGGGAGGCGCCGCCGTCGTGGGCGCCGACACGGCGAGCGCCTGTTGACGCACGTCGGACGGCGTCATCAATCCGCTCATGTCGATCGCCGCCGTCTGCGCCGGCGCGACGACGGGCACCTGCGGCACCTGCGGTGCGGGTGCGGGTGCGGGCGCGGGCGCGGGCGTAGGCGAGTCAGCCGTCATGCTAAAAGGCGGAAACTGACCCGCAGGTAACGCGCGAGGCGGCGCAACTCCGTTTCTCGCCTGCTCCGTTAGGTAGACGGCGACGACGAATTCCGACCACGACAGACACCCATCCTTGTCCGCGTCGCTCACCTCCCACACGTCCTTCAGCACGTGCTTCGGCGCGTTCAATCCGAGCAAGATGGGGACGGTTTGCGGTCCAGTCAGGCGTCCGTCGGGATTTCCATTCGTGTTGGCGAGAAACATTTGTTGATACCGCTGCCAATCGTTCGGTCCGATGACGGGCCATTGCACCTCCGGTTCCGGCGCCGTCATTGGAGGCGGCGCAAACGATGGAGGCGGCGCGGGCGCTTCGGTCGGTTGTACGTACAACGGCACCGATCGCGGCGGCTGCGAGAAATTAAAGCTCGCGTCGGCGACTTCGCTCGCCGAGGACACGGGCGGCGCCGCAAACGCCGTCCGCTCGACGGGTTGACTCGTCGGCGCCACCGCCGGCGCAACCGCGAAACTATCCACCCCGCTCGACATGGCGAAGAAATCATCCTTCGGCGGCGACGAAAACTGTCCCGAAGCGTTTCCTTGACTAAAGAATCCCTCGTCGAATCCGCCCGGTTGTCTCTCCGGCTCGACGGGGGCGAGCGCGGGTTCGGGTTCGCGCGCGTGCCTCGGTAACTCCAGTCCCTGCATCTTGGGCTTTGGGAAATCTCTCGTTCGTCCGGTGATCGCCTTTTCGAACACATCTCGCGTGATCGTGCCGTATTGCTGCAACGCGCCGATGAGCGTGCACGCCAACGTGAACCCGGGACGATCCAAGTATCCAGCTTTTTCGTGGTCCGCGGCGTCCCAGAGCTTGGCGAGATCGCTTTTGGGTAAGCCCGCGCGCATGAAGAAGTGCACGGCCTCGGCACCGGAGACACGACCGTCGCCATCGGCGTCGGCGTACGTGAACCACTCGTCGTATTCGTACATTTGCCGGATTTCAGATTACGCGCGCGCGATGGTCGTTACCGTCGCGCTGCGAGCGGTATCGCGCCCTCGCACGCTTTTCGAACGACAGGGGGCGTTCGTTTTCGCCGTATGCCGCGCGCGGGCAAACGCTCGGCGCGCGCTTGACGTCTCACGCGTGTCAATGCCGCGGTCGAGCGGAATCGCCACCTTGTCTCCGACGGCGGAGAGCGTCGAGAGCGCGTTGACCGCGACGCGCGCGGACGCTCGATCCGCGAGCACTTCATATAAAACCGAAGAGAGAAATAGTCTATTACATCGTCTACGTTCTAAAACAGCGCATATTAAATGGATTAAAGTTCATCCTTGCTGGAACCTGCGGCGGCGCGCTCGGCAGAGCGCTTCTCCTTGATCCATTCGGGCACCTTGTACGCCGGTTTGATGATTTTAGGGAACTGTTTCAACGCCGGCGGATACGCTCCCGGGCAGAAACCAGACCCGTCGGGGTGGTCGCACATGCGGTTGGCGGGGTTGGCGACCCACGCCTTGGAGTCTTCGTCCACGTTGACGACTTTGTAAATGCGCACCTTGCCGTACCTGGAAGTGAACACCTCCTTGAAACGCTCGGGGCTGACTTGACCTTGGGGAGAGACGAGCTTGAAGAGCAAAGACGACGCCATCTTGGGCGTCGGGCGCCCGTACTGGTCAACGCCGAAAGTGGACGTGATCTTGCTCATGTCGACGGCCTTTGAGCGACCGCTGCCAATGGACGCACCGATGCGGAACAAATGCGGACTCTTCGCCATGTCGTCTCCTCCACCGCCGGCCCAGACGAGCACGTAGTCCGCCAAGTGTCTGATGACCTTGTGCGCCTTCTCTTCGTCGGAAGTGAGCATGCGAGCCAAGTTAGCGATGTGCTCGTGGTTCCACGTGTTACCGTCCGCGATGGACGTGCGGTTGCCGATGCCGGTGATTTGGTATCCGTAGTCCCACCACGCCATCACGCGAGCATCTTCTGGCGTTTCCTTTTTCAGCCACTCGTAGGCGTCGACGTAATCTCGCACCATGATGGTGCTGCCATCGCGCAACTGTCCCTTGAACATGATGCTCGGCTGCGACATGCCTTGCGCCATGGAGTGAGAGTACTCGTAGAAGGTCGGAATCTTGGTCGACATGAGAGTCAAAGAGAGAGCAGACACGACCAAACGGACGTTTCTGACTGTCGAGTTGTTCCAATGCTTACCGATGTCGCGTTTCAGGCTCTTAAACGTGAGAATCTCGGCGTTCTTTTGGGCAGCCTTCTTCTTCGCTGATTTCGACATTTCCGCAGCTTTCGGTTTTTCTTCTTCCGGATCGACGTACCTCATGACGCGGAGCATGTCTTCGATGACATACCCCACGCACACCCCGACCAAGCACGCCGCGACCGGGCCGAGGAAGATGATGAGTCGAACCATGCGGTTGGAGAAGTAATAAGCCACCAAGCCGTAAAGCGGCAAAAACATGGCACCCGCCGATCCGTCAAACAAAAAGTGTACGACTGAAAACACGAAGCCGACCGGCGCCACGAAATAGTTGAAGTGCAAGAAGCGATAGTAAGAGTCCGACGTCCCGGGCTGGTGTTCAGCGACGCTGTCAACGAGCGGATTACCAGTCTTCGTGTGCTTGATGAAGAGACTCTTTACGCGAACGGACAAACCGTTGATGTTGTAAACTCCAGTAGTGGTGGCAAGAACGAGAGCACCGATGGCCGCGACCGCGGCGTAGGCGTACATTTGGAAGCGGCGTTGCCACTTCTCGCGCGGGCTCAAACCGGGCGCCATCGTGCGCTCGGTGAACTCCAACACTTGGAAACCGAGGAACACAAACATCGGGCCGAGTTGTTCGGCGGATGTGAACGGAAGCGTGCCGACGACGGGGAATTGAAGCGCACCGATGGTACCGACGACGAAGAACAACGAGTACGCCTTGTGCAGAGACGAGCTGTAGCGCTTGTAAATGACGAGCACGGCGGCGTGTAATCCGACCATGTTGAGCACGAAGGTGTAACCGCCCCACGCGGCGACCATGTAAGAGTACGCGAGACCGGCGAGCGCGCCGATCCACCAAGAATCAGGCGTCCGCAAAGCTCTGCACCATACGTAGAACGTCAAGCACATGGCGGTAACGGCTAACGATTCGTTGTCGTATCCGCCGGCGACGGAGCGCATGGTGTGCGCCGGAACGATGGACATCACCAACGCCGCCACCACGGCCGCCGTACCGCTTCCACTGCACTCCTTGGTCAACAGCGCCGTCAAGAACGTCGCGATCGCCCCGAACCACGCCGGGAAGAAGACACAGACGTCGTTCAGGGACATCTTCACGCCGATCGCGTTGAGCGTTCTCCACAGAAACACCGCCGTGATCTGCATGCCCGGATAGATGGTCGTCCCCACCGGACGGCCCAGCGGATACCAGGACATGTAATCGAACCACGTGCTAAACTTCTTCCAACCGTTATCCGCCAAATATTGCGTCGCGCGGAAGTTAAACCACGGGTCGAATTCGTGGATGATCCGACCATACTCCTTTACGGCGTACAATCGGATGTCGACCGCCGCGTTGAGCGCGATCGCGAGCGCGAGCGCGCGCAAGACGCCCCCGATCGACGCATCCACCAATCGCTGCATCTCTGCGACCGACCGCTGCCTCGCGCGACCGTCTCACGCGGGAGGCGAGTAGTGTCGTGCTGAACCTCCGGAACAAGATGAGCGCTCGCCGACGACACGAGAACGCCGCGTTCGGCTAACCTTCCCTCGCGGTGATGACGACGACGATGACGCGAGAACGCGCGCACGAAAGAAAGAAAGTCGCGATGATACGTTCGTGATGTTACAAATCCAAGGCGTGCGTGCGCGCGGTTAAAAAATAAACAATCCAACGAATCAATCCGTCGAGCCCGCGCGCATACTCTCCTCGTACCTCTCCGCCCTCGTCAAATCCTCTTCGCTCACGCAACACACGTCCACCCCCGCGCGAAGCATCAACATCTCGATCACTTTATTGCTCACCTCGAACGCGCTCACGAAGCTGTCCGAGAAATCAAACGTCAATAAATCCTCCGCCAATCCGAACACGAGTTTCTGCATGGGCTCGCTCTCGTTGACATCCATCGCCTCGACCCGCGCCGCGTAGGACGACGCGACGGCGTCGCCGATGGCTCGATTAATTACCGCCCCTCGCTCCCACTCCTCGTCGAGCCAAAATCGAACCATGCCCGAGATCCACGCGCCGTCGACGCCGTCGAGCGCGGCGCCCTGCGCCCGAGCGTCGTCCGCGAGCGACCGCGCGCGCGTCGTCGCCGCGCGCGAGGGACACGCGCGACACGGCCGCGACGCGCGTCGAATCACCGCATTCGCCACCGTCGTCGTCGCGCGCGTCGGCGTCGCCATCGCGCCGCGCCCGTCGTCGACGAATGCGGGACGGGCTCGCGAGGGCTCAGAGTCCATTTGTCCGAACGAACAGATTTAAAAATCACACCCGCGGGACCGCGCGGGAGACGACAGACGCGCGCGCGCGATCGAACGAACGCGTCGTGGACCTCGAGGACGAACGAACGAACGCGTCGAGCGGTGCGAGCGTCGTCGCGAACGAACGAACCGAGGCGTGACGCCCGACTGGTCGATTTGATTTCGAGCCCGGTGACGAATCATCCATCATGGCGGACGCGGGCGCGGGACCGAAGATTGGCGACGCGCGGTCGCTCTGGAACTTCACGCCGAGCCCGGGGTGGACGAAGGAGGAGGTGATGGCGCTGCGCGCGTGTTTGAAAAAGTTTGGAATCGGGAAGTGGGTGCAAATCGTTGACAGTGGCGTGCTTCCTGGGAAACAGATTCAACAGCTGAACGGACAGACGCAGCGTTTGTTGGGGAAACAGTCGCTGGCAGAGTACACGGGGATGCGATTGGACGTCGATCGGATTCGCATGGATAACGATGCGTTGGCGGACGTGACGCGGAAGAACGGGTTGATCACGAACCAAGGTGGCATTCGGTCGAAGGAGGCGTTGAACGCGCTGCGAGCGGAAAATTTGAAAAAGTACGGGTTGTCAGAGGAGGAAGTGCAAGCGATCGAACTTCCGGCGGCGCCGAGAGCGGCCGCGTTGGGGGCACAGAGATATATGGGCAACGCGAGTAACGCCGTGGCGGGAGACGTCGAAACGACGGTGACGGTGCAGGGTGACGTGATGACGACGTCGGCGGAGGAGTTAAACAAGGCGCAGAAGATCGCGATGCTCAAGGCGCTTCGCAGTCGCGTCGAGGATTTGCGCGTGCAACTCAAGGAGGTTGACACGACGAGCGTCAAGGCAGAGGCGCCGGCCAAGGGTGCGCGCGCGACACCGGCGAAGCGGACGCCCAAGGCGAAGACCGCCAAGCGAGGCAAGAAGGCGAAACACGACAGCGACGACGAGTACGAAACGATCGCGGTCGTCGAGAGCGGTGGTCCCTTGGAGAGTCTCATGAACATGGGCTTCTCGAAGAAGCACTGTATGGATGCGCTGGATACGTGCGGCGGCGACGTCGAGGAGAGCGTGGAATGGTTGATGACGAACTGCGCGTAGTGAGCTAAATCTAGACATTTTGTGATCACAAACCGAATCTATCGGGTTTACGCGTCCCGTCCTTGAACGATCCCGTCTTGACCCCTTTTTGTAACTCTGCCTGCGTTTTTTTCTCCGGCATGGTCCACGTTTGCGTCTTGCAACAAAAATATCCTCCAGTTTTCGGATCGTAATACACCTGCGCGGCGACGTCGTAGTAATACCCAATCGCCTTGTCGAAGCGCCAACCACTCACTTGACCGCCGTTCGCCGCCTGTCCCATCTCCCTCGCGACGTCCGCCGCGCTCGTCGGTCCCGCTAAGGGCGTCGGCACCGCCGCCACCGTCTCCGCGCTCGGCGATGCCTCCGCCTCCGCCGCCGTCTCTTCCTCCGCCTCCTCCTCCTCCTTCGCGTCACCACCGCTCGCCACCGCTCGCGCGCGCGCTTCCGCGCGCTCGATGTCATCCGTGCTTACATCCCGACGATCTTTCACCCCGCTCGCCGCCTCAATCTTCGACGATCGCCGATCCGCGTCCGTCTCCTCGTGTCCGTTGTACGCGCTTGTATCCATGATTTTCACCCCGCACTGCGAACACACCCCCTTGGCGTGCGCGCACGGATTACAGTGCGTGCCACCGGTGTGCAGAGACGTTCTGCACACCGCGCACTTGGTGCGACCGATGTTGGCGCCGTACGGCCCCCGTCGCTTGGCGCTCAGCGCCTTGTTCTCGTTCACCGGCCGCCGCTCGTCCAGGGCGTCGCGCGCGCCGAGCGCGAGGTCTCGACGACGTACGGGCGCGGTGGTGACGAGCGCGGCGCCGCCCGCCGCGCGCATCTTCTTCTCGCATCTCGTGCACACCATGGCGCGCGCGCGCGAGTGCCGTCGCGACACAACGCGACGCCAAAACGAGATGACGATGAGCGCGTCGACGTGCGCGGCGCGCGCGCGCGCGACGCGGCGTCGATCATCCATCGGCGCGTCGTCGTCGTCGTCGTCGTCGTCGTCGATGTCATCTCGCGCGACGACGCGTCGATCCGCGCCGCGTCCGAGCGCATCTTCGCGCGCCATGGTGCCCGATGGTTCATCGCGTCGACGCGCGCGCCTTCGCGAGGCGCGTGCGCGCGGATTCGCACCGATCCCATCGGCCGGCGCGGATGAGGTCGTGGACACCGCGCGGGCGGCGAACGAGGCGGTGTCTTCGTTGGCGCTCTTCGACGGCGGGTTCTCGGCGTTTTCCGCCATTGGATATCTCATCACGCATCCTTTGATCGCCGCCGCGCTCGGTCTCGCCACGGCGTGGCTCGTCCCGCTCGCCGTGGACGCGGCTTGGAAGTTTCTCGTGTTCCCGGCGCTCGTGCTCGTCGGCGCGGGGATGGCGATCACGCATCCGACCGAGGCGGTGAATTTCGTCGAGAGCGTGGGCGAAGAGGTGGTCAACCACCCCGAGGAGTTACTCATCGTCGTCGCCATCGTCGTCGCCGTGTCGCTCGGGCCGTACATCTTGGGCGCGGCGCTCGTTGCTCTCATCATCAGCGGGGCGTCCGTCATGCCGTCGTTCATGAGACCGGTGTTGCCTCGAGAAATCGTCGACGCGAGCGACCGCGTCGACGTCTTCGTCAAGGAAGCCAACAAGGAAGCCAACGGCGGCGCGCAAGCGCTCAATTCTTTCGCCAACGAGGTCGACGTCAAGCGCGGCAAACTCAAGGCACAACGATTGGCGCGTAAGGCTGCCGCCAAACGCGCTGAAGACACCACCGCGTCCTCCGCGCCGAGCGTGTTTGCCGCTTCGGGCCCTCGTCCCGCCGTCTCGCCGCGAGAGTTCTTCGACGACGCCAGCGGCTTCGCCAAGCGCAGGATCGACGGCGCCGTGAATTCCGTCAAGTCGTTTCAAAACAAGTAGATCTCGACGGACGTCGCCTCTCTCCGGTTCGTCTCGAGGCGTACGCACCGGTAAAATCTTTGTAACATCGCGCGCTTCGCCTTGGCGAGTGAAAACAATTCGATTCGAGCGAGCGATTCTCAACGTCATCGTCGTCACATTCGCGCCGCGCGGCGCTCAAGCGCCTCGCGCGGGAAGGTCAACGATGATGACGACCCCGTCGCGCGCGCGCGTCTCGCGCGAGGGTGTCGTCCGCGTATCGCGCAGTTCGCGACGTCGCGGCGCGCGCGCGCGCGTCTCGTGGTACCTCCTTCTCGCGGCGCTCTGCGCGGCGGTGCTCGGAGCGCTCGCGTCGATAGACGACGCGAATGCTTGTTCGTACGTTCCGAGAGAGCGCGCGGCGCGGCGGGTCGGTGGATCGCCCTCGGTGGAGGGTGAAAACCACTCGTTGAAGTTGACGCCCGCGAAGATAAAACTTGCGGGCATCTCGGCGTTTAGAGAGACGTCGACGCAGGTTATGTTGACGAACGCGCTGGAGAAGGAAGATTTACTCCTGCACGCGATATCAACGGATGACGAAATGTTGCAGGTGCTGAACTTTAACGGCGAAGAGACTTTTCTCGCGGGGGAGAGTAGGACGTTTACGTTTTCGTACGTCCCGCGCGACGTGGGCGAGGCGTGGATGACAATCGTGTATCACACGAACCAAGGGTCGTTCGCGCAGCTGGTGAAGATACAGTCGTTTAGAAATCCGTACTATTTCACCCCGTTGGTCGAGACGGTGCCGTTTGACGTTCCGGTGGAGTACGATTTGGTCATGCACAATCCGCTAGAAACGCGCGTCGACGTGAGGAGCATATTCACCATGACTCCGGAGGTGGAGCTCAAACCGTCGGTGTACAAGTTGAAAGGAGTAGAAACGACCGACACGAACGACGTGTCGATGCAGGTGACGCGGTGGAGTTTACTCGCGGGGGAGCGCACCACAATCTGTCGTCTGCGCGTGTTGATACGCAGAGACGAGTTTCTCGCCAGAGATCATCGCGCGAGCGTCCAAGGCACGCTCGCGTTGAATATTTCATCGGAGCCGGATTTGATGCGCGTGCCGTTTGAGTTCACACCGCGACGTGACGTGGTGTACGCGGTGGAAAAACTTCTAGAGTTTGAAGACATGGCGAACGCGAGGGACAAACGAACGAAGCACTTGCACATCTTCAATGCGCGCAAAACAGCCATCGAGATTCGCTCCATGTTCACCGAAGACGCAGATAGAGAAATTTCGATCAAGTTTGGGAAAGGAACGGTGATACCACCGCTCACGACGGTTCGCCTCGCGAGGATCACGCGTACGGGCGTCGTTGAGGGTTATTTTAAGGGAATGATTCACGTGCACACGAACGTGTCTTCATATCCATTGCGGATACCGTACACGGCGCGAGTTACGCACGGTGATCTCACGTACGACGCTGACCAGTTCATCTTTCAAGCGCCGATAGGAGAATACGGCGCGGATGTTCCCTTTGGAACGCACGCAATCAAAAAAGTGGTGCGGATAAAGAATACCTTTAGCAAGGACGTAAAATTGTACGCTTGGAACTTTCCAATGACGGACCTCGCCGTTTTTCCGATAGCTTTTCTGAGCGATGTGGTTGGTAAAACAGTTCGCAAGGGTGAAACATTTGATGTCGAGGTCACCTTTCAACCGAAGAAGTACATGACATCCTTATCGTCAACGTTGACGCTGTACCATAATAACTCAATGTCGGGGACAAAGATACCCATCATCGTGTACAGCGGAGAACTGACCGCGCCGAGTACGGTGGATTTTGGGATCGTGGGCGTCGGATTGAGACGTTCTGTGAGAGTAAAATTCACAAATCTCAATCCCGTTCCGTTGGATGTGCACACGTTGATAATCAAGGGGACTCGAAACGTCAGGGGCTCGACTTTTTCGCTGGTCGAGGAGTTGAGTGGCGACGTTGAACCCGATGAAGTATTCGAAATCGATGGGTGCATCGAAAGTTCTGGCAATGTGTGCACGCAAGTTGTGAAGGGAAGTCTTGAATCAGGCGCATCGCTCGAGCTAAATCTGGTCGCAGCGCCAAGTATCATTGAAAACCTAGAAGAACAACGTGCCGAGATCGCCATCACCACCAGTCTTGGTGTTTCCACAGTCGTACCATTGCAAATGCTTTCGACAAATGGCAAGCTGATAAGTGAAGATGGCGATATTCATATCACGGTACCGACGAGTGAGCTATTTGAGAATGTGATCGACGATTCATCGAAACATGAAGTCATGGTGCACAGCACGCACGACGTCGTGGTGGGTCTTTCGAGCTATTTTGAAACTGAATCTGATTTCTTGGAATTCTCACCGAGCGCCGATACAGCGTTACCTGGCAAATCGAGCTCGATCGGCTCGGTCATTTTCGACACATCGAGACAGAGAAACGAATTATCACACTTCAAGAATACGTTGGGCGGCGCGCAGCACGCGCATATTGCCGACGTGGTGAAACAAGCTGTTTCCAAAATTGACGTGCGAAGTCTCGAGAAATTACAACGCTCGATGGAGAGACTTGACGAAGACGGTGCGCTCACTGCCTCTGGACGTGTTGTGTTTTCTACAGAAGCCCAAGATACTCTTCAAGCGGTGGCGGTCACCGCGAAAATCGTGCATCCACGGTTTCTAGATATCTCTTCTGAGGACATCAGCGCGTCGGGTGCGTTAGGACATACGATGGTCGTGTCTAGAGATTTCAAGACTACGATTAGTGTTGTCAATCCTTCGTCAACTCGGACGTTGTGCGTGCGCATTTTACCGGTGCTCACGCATTCGACGAGGACTCGTGGACGAGGTGCAAAACACGCAAAGGACTCGTTGTTTCAAACGAACGTCAAAGCCGCTCGCGCATACGTGAGCGTTGACGAAAACAACTTGTATCAGCGCTCCGCCGATACCGGATTCAGATCAAAGTACAAATTGGAACGTGAAGCGGTGTGTTTGAGACCCGAGCAGAGAATGGATGTTCTCTCTACGGTGTTCGATCCGCACACCAAAATGCGCACGTACGTCGCGTCAATATGCATCAAGAACGATCACACTCTTCTTGAATGCGTCGAACTCGTCGGTCATTCTGGAAATTCTGTCAACGATGTCAAGGTAACACATGGTACGAATACGTACGTCTACACCGCGATGTTTCTTCTCGTCGTTACTGTGTATTTGGCTGCACCGCGTAGAGAAGTTGACTCGCCCGTCGGTTCGCCTCGCGAATTGTCCAGCGACGGGCCGTTCAAAGAACCGTTGCCAGACGTCACGCTCACGGCTGCGCCCGCCTCGCCAGAGAAGGCGAAAGTCGACGTCAGCGAAGCAATTGTGCTCGCAACTTCCAATGACGGACGCAAGCCGACAGGGATCGACTCTCCGACGCGTCAAAGTGATGATTCCGCTCTCAATGGGGCGGAGGTGACTTTGGTTGAAGAGACCGCAACAGAACGCGCGGAGACACCCAATCAGCGTGCACAACCCGTGAGAAGAGGTGGTAGAGACCCTACTTCGAAGAAGACTCCGGCTAACAAATCTCTCGTTGAGAAGCAAGTGAGAGGAGGACGAAAGACGGAGAAATCAACACGGAAAGCGATTTCGAAGGAAAATGCATCGCAACTTCAGTCACTTCGAAATGAGGCCGATGACGCGTCGGAGTTACCTCATAAATCAGGGAAACCAGCGAATGCCGCGATTCTACGTCCGCGTTCGGTATTCCGACACAGAACTCTATCCACTGCCTCGTCCGATAAAGCGGCTTCAATCGCTGACGACAACAACCCGGAAGCGCATTTCGACGTGTACAACTCTTTGTTTTCAGAAGTCATCACGAACCAGGGACCTCCACAAATGTCTCCAAGGACGACTACACCCCCGGGTAGTATAGTAGACATCACGCCGCCGCAATCCCAAGCGGGTAGCGTGCGCGATTACGATGTATGGTCCGCGCCGCAAGCCGGCAACGCCGCTCTGCCGGCCGGTACCACTGGACTGCATTCCAGTAACTTATTCAGCTTCACCAACGACACTCAGGCGACGAGATCCGCGCGTTCGTTGCACGGCGACGGTTCCAATACTGATCCGTTCTCGCCCGCGGCGTCGACGCGGTCGCTCTGGGCGAGTATGCTCACACAATGGGAGGAGGAAGGAAGGAATCGGAGTCGCGGAGCGAGTTCATCGCAATCGCAAGAATACTAAGAAACTAGCAAGTGCAATAGTAGTTACAAATCAGATAGTCCTAATGTTTTGAGTGTGTACGCCCAGAGCCTTTTTCGAGCCCGCGTCTCCAAAGCTTGTTTGCTCGGAGTTCGCTCGACGCACTCCGAGGTGAAGTACGGCCCCGTCGTGTCGCTCCTCACGGCTTCCTTACTCGTTGCACAATACAGCGTACAACGCGCGCCTTCGTCCGCGTTCAACAGAATGTGCCTCATCACGGCTCTATAAACAATTTGCACGAGTTTGGGGAGCGTGCGAACGACGTTGGTGACTATGTTCCCTGGATGCAGCACCAACGCTCGCGCACCACAGTTGCTAGCTCGAAGAATTCCGTCGAGCTCCTTCACGAAGAGCACTTCCGCGAGTTTACTAGACGCGTAAGCCGCCTGTGAACGGTAAGCGCGACGCTCAAAACTCATGTCGTCCAAATTCAATCCTTCGCACAATTCATGAAGCTTGCTACTCACGAAGATGACGCGCGCGTCGCCCGTCTCCTCTCCGCGCTCCTTCAAGAGGTCCAAGAGCGACATCGTCAGCAACGCCGGAGCTAAAAAGTTCGCTTGTAAATGCTGTTCGTGTCCATCCTTCGTGCGCACGTACGCACCAGACATGTCAAAAATGCCCGCGTTATTCACGAGAACGTCCAAACGCGCCTCCGTATCGCGAAACTCCTTCGCGAAGGCTCGAACACTCGCGAGACTGTCCAAGTCCAACCGCATCACTCGACACTCGGGCGCCTCCGTGCGCAACGCCTCGGCCTCTTTCGTCCACTGTCGCACCAACTCCTCGCCCTTGGCCGGTGTTCTGCACCCCAAGATGACGCGCGCGCCGCGCTTGGCCAACGAGCGCGCGGTGGCGACGCCGATCCCGGCGGTGGGCCCGGTCACGATGACGGTCTTCCCGCGCACGTTCTCGGTGATGACGTCGACGGATCGATGCGGGAGGTGCTTGCAGTGATACCTTTGGAGCAAAACATCATCGAGGACGGCGAAGAGGCGACCGAGGTACTCGAACATGACGCGCGACGCTGTGGGGTTCGTGATGTGATTTGAGTAACAAAAAACGTTTCGACGAGTCTCGCGCGTGTCGGCGGATGTAACCGCGCTCGTGGCGTCGGTGTATCGGCACGACCGCCTCAGACGGCCATTTGCATTTCAATTTTCGGGTGCGGATCGTAACCGACGATTTCAAAATCGTCGAACGTGAAGGAATCGATGTCCTTCTTCTCTGGGTTGATTTTGAGAACGGGAAACGGTCGCGGCTCGCACAAGAGCTGCTTTTCTAGCGGTTCGACGTGGTTCGAGTACACGTGCGTGTCTCCGCAGCAGTGGACGAAATCACCCGGTTTGAGATCGCAGATTTGCGCGATCATGCACGTGAGCAAAGAGTAAGAGGCGATGTTGAACGGAACGCCGAGACCCATGTCGCACGAGCGCTGGTACATTTGACAGCTTAACTCGCCGTTGGCGACATAAAACTGGCAAAACATGTGGCACGGTGGCAAAGCCATCTCCTTCAACGCCGCGGGATTCCACGCGGTGAGCAAGATACGACGATCCGTGGGATTGTTCTTAATCTTGTGAATGACCTCTGCGAGTTGGTCGACGCCCTTACCCGTGTAGTCGGCGTGCATGTTTGTGTAGTCTGCGCCGAAATGCCTCCATTGGAAACCGTACACGGGTCCGAGATCGCCGACTTCGCGATTCGTCAAACCGATCGAGTCCAAGTATTCGCGACTTCCGTTGCCGTCCCAAATGCGAATGTTCTTATCGGCAAGCTTGTTTGCGTTCGTTTCGCCGGCGACGAACCAAAGCAACTCCTCCGCGACGCCACGCCAGAACACGCGCTTGGTCGTGAGGAGCGGGAACGATCGTCGGAGATCAAATCGCATTTGGTTACCAAAGGTAGATATCGTGCCCGTGCCTGTGCGATCCCCTTTCACCGCGCCTTGGTCGATGATTTCTCGAATCATCTCCAAGTATTGATACTCCTCGTGCTTCACCGAACATCCCGGGGGCAAAAGTTCCGCCGCCTTGGGACGAAACTTACCACTCTCTGGATCCGCGGCGACGTACGTCAAGAACTGATACCGAGCGTCCTTCTCCGTGATGGGCTTCGATTGTCCGTAGAGCTTGTACTTGGTCGCATCGATCTTCGGAATGAAGGCGTCGCATTCGAATTCGCCCTCCACCTCCGTCAGGTGCACCGCCTCGCACTTTTCGCTCTTGAGCGCTTCTTCATAAATTTGCGCCCCACCAATCACGAACGTCTTCTCAACCCTCTTATCGTTCGCCGAGATGGCGCCCAGCGCGTCTTCGATGCTCTTTCTGACCAACACACCCTCCGGCAACGTCTCGGCGCCGTTGTTGTTTTCATCATTCGCCTCGGCCAGTGTCCCGCTTCGACTCAACACAATGTTCAATCGTCCAGGCAACGGTCGAAACTTACCCGGAATCGACTCCCACGTCTTGCGTCCCATGACGACCGCGTTCACGGCTTCTTTATCCACCGTCTCGGTCGTCAACTTTTTAAAATACGCCATGTCCTTGCTCAGGCGCCACGGCAGCGCACCCGCGCGTCCGATCCCACCATCTCTCGTCGCCGCCACCACCACCTGAAACGCCCTGTTCGCGCCGCTCATGTCGCTCTCCGACCGCTGACGCTTCGCCACGCTCTCACCGCCCGCTCCCGGGCCCGCGCGCGCGGTCACCGCCGTGGTGGTCGTCGCGACGAACGCGCGGCTCGACGCGCGCGCTCGTTGATGAATTCCTCGGACGCGCGCGTGTACGCTCGCCGTGAACGCTCGAGACGCTCGCTCGATGGCGCGTCTGTGCGTCGTCGTCGCGCTCGTCGTCGCGCGCGCGTGCGTCGGCGTCGTCGCTCGCTCGCTCGCGCGCGTCGCCGTCTGTCGCGCGCATCTGTCACCATTTTCAAAAACACCATGATACGAAAACCCATATTGTATCTTACAAAACATATATGAAACTCCATACGTACACGTCCACGTGGGCGAGAGGGCCGAGGGCGACCGACGACGACGCGAGTCGACGACGCGCGACGACCGACCGACCGATCGACGGACGCGGGCGGAGACGGCGATCGTGGACTCGAGACGGATGCAGCGCGACGTGCCGCCGCCGCCGGGCGCGGTGCGTCAGGGAGGACCGCCGCCGGGAACGGGCGCGCCCCCGGGCGCGAGGTTCGGCGCGCCTCCGGGGATGATGCCGCCGATGGGAGGCGCGATGGGGATGATGCCGCCGAGAATGCCGGGAATGGCGGGTGGTATGCCGCCGATTGGTGGTGGTGCGCCGCCGGGGATGATGCCGGGGATGATGCCGGGGATGATGCCGGGGATGATGCCGCCGATGATGCCGGGGATGCCGCCGCCGATGATGGGCGGCGCGCCACCCGGGGGAATGCCGCCGCCGATGATTGGCGGACGACCGATTCCGGGACAGTTTCGAGGGATGGCGATCACGCACCCGACGGGCTTATCGCCGAATTTGTTACCGATGTTTGCGCCGAGACCGCCGATGAAGTGGTACCCGCCGCCGGCGAAACCGAAGAAGACGCAGCGCTTGGGCGGCGTGGCGAACGCGGTGCGCGAGTTCGAGGAGGGCAGAGGCGATGAAGAGGTGAACGAGGGCGCTCCGCCGGCGGGTTTGGGGGCGAGAAAGCCAAGTGGGGTGTACGCGATCGTCACGAAGCGGGAGCGCGCGGAGAAGAAGCGCGAGATTCAAGAGGAAAAGTCGCGCACGTTGGCGGAAGAGGGCGCGCGAACGTACGCGCCGAACGACGATCCGAACGCGACGAGCGATCCGTATCGCACGCTCTTCATCGGACGTTTGTCGTACGACGTCGACGAAGAAAAGTTGAAGCGCGAGTTTGAGTACTACGGCGCCGTTTCTTCGGTCAAGTTGGTGCGAGATAAAGAAGGAAAGCCTCGTGGGTACGCGTTCGTCGAGTTTGAACGTGAGGGCGACATGCGTGCCGCGTACAGAGGCATGGACGATCGTCGAATCGAGGATCGACGCGTTATCGTCGACGTTGAGCGCGCCAGAACGTCCAAGGATTGGTTACCTCGACGTCTCGGCGGTGGCATCGGTCGAACGCGCGCAGGCGGGAAACGAGACAACGTGCAAGCACGTGGTCGAGATCGCACGTACGACAGTCGCCGTGAGCGAGAGCGTCGAGACCGCGAGCGAGACGCACCGCGATCGCCGTCACGCTCGCCGTCCCGCGACCTTCCATCCCGCGGACCGCCGCCGCCGCCGCCGCCCGCGGCGGCGTCGACGTCCGAGTCTGAGGAAGGACAGCTCGACGAGCGCGCTCCTCCCGTGCCGCCGCCGCCGCCACCGATGGATCGCGACGATCGCCGCCGCGCCCGCTCGCCGGATTACGACGATTACGACGATCGTCGTGATCGAGGCAGAGCTAGATTTGGTGAAGATAGATACGACAGACGAGGTCGAGGCAGGTCTAGTTCCCGCTCTCGCTCTCGCGACAGATACGAGAGGAAGCGAGGGCGCGACTACTCTAGGTCTAGGTCCAGGTCGCGATCGCCGCGTAGAGATAAACGCGATCGCAGAGATTATCGTTGATTTTACTTGTAAAACAGTGTTCACTCACAAACCGTTCATCCGTCTGTCCGACGCCTCACAGTTGAGAGCGCCCGAGGAATCCAATCATCGAGCGCCGAGCGAGGTGCTCACAACGGGTCAAGCGCACCGCGCGAAAGTGAAACCACCACGCGCGGTGCGCGTCGACGGTACGTGTCTTCTTCGTCTCGCGCGTTGCGAGTTGCGCGCATCCTTCGGTCGTGATGAGTGAAATGTTGGTAAAAGGTCTGATTCCCGCCGCCTTGGGCGCGCCGTTTCACGCCCCTCCGCACTCGAATTCGAGTCGCGCGCGTGCGTGCCGATGCGTACGAACCACGTCCGCGGCGATATGTACCACGTCTCGACCGAGCAATGTCAAGACGTGGAAAGGCGCCGCGGGACACTGTGCTCGCGAAACACCTGAGCTCTCAGATACGCGTCGACAGACGAGAATTCCGTCGGTGTCTCTTAGTAGAGCGCACAACAACGTGGCGTACGCGTGAAAGTCGGTTCTCCGCATGCGCGCGAGCGGGAGGTGTGGACGCGTGGGAAAAGTGTAGACTAAAGCAAGTGCACCTGAACCGAAATCTCCGCTCACGCAATCGCCTTCAGCTTTGAAACCCGAAGAAAGACTGACCGCCAATATTTACATCCACTCGCGATTTGATGCGATCGCAGATGGTCGATAATCGCGTTCCACGGATGGCAGATAAATCCGAGCCGTTTTGGCGACACTTTAACACGCAGGAATGGGAACCCGAGTGGCAGACTCTCGTCGGCGTGTTGGAGCGCGAACACATTTCCATCGATTGGAAGCGCGCGTTCGATCGATTAGAGCACTGTATCGACAAGGAAACGGGACTTACGTCGAGACTCTCGGTGTATAGAGATTGGTTGGGGTACCTCTACGAAGTACACTACGATAAACACGGTGCGCTTTCAAGCACAGTGTTCAGCGAAACACTTCAAGGCTGCAGTTGGGACGTCATCAAAACGTTGCTCGGTCGATCTTTGAAGAGCGCGGACGGCGGAGAGAAACGTTTGTGTTTGCGCGTGCTGCGAGGAATATGTTTGATCGTGGCCTCAGTGTGCGAAACATTCGTTGGAGAACGGATGGAAACGCTTCTGAAACGATTGTCGGACGAAAACGAGACTCAGGAAACAAAGGTTGAAGTGCTCGAGCTCACGCTTGTCGTCATCGCCGATAGCAAAACGTGCCAGCGAGACTTTATGAGACGAAACGGATTGGGGGTGATTTCTGAAATGTATTCTTCAGCGCAGACCGGTGATGTCTTGATGGAGGAGGTGAAGACATTTATAGGTGTTCTTATACGATACATTTTGCCCAGCGGCAAGTCGCAAGCGTTGAGTAAAGCCTTGACCGAGGAAGCGCGCGAGACTATAGAAGAGCACATCGGTGCTGATGCACTCGCTAGATTAATAGAGTCGTTAGAGGGTTTAGACGTGGGGCAATAAAGTAGGAACGTGTGTAGTCAAGATAGAATTACAGCCAAGGCCAAGGCAGAGCCACGCGCGACACGCCCGACTATTACAGCGAAAGCGTAGAATGCAAGAGTGTTTCATGTATGATCATGCATTACGCGGACGCGTTTAGTCTTCTTCGTCCTCTGACGCGAACACGACGGCGCAGTCTTCGTCAAACATGTCGCAAGCGGTCAGTGGGTTGGACAAGTTGTCGCTGTCCGAGTCCGTAGGCTCTGGACGAATGCCAATTCCTGGATAGATTCGAGGCCTGTTCGCCGGTCCGAAGTTGGCGGTGCGAAGAGTGTAATTCTTGCTGATGGCGTCGTACAAACGCTCGCCCATAAAACTATCCGTCACTTCGCACTCTACGTCGACGAGGACGGAATGAGAGTCTTGGTCCAACCACGCCCGTTCGTGAAGAATGTGTTTGATGGAAGCGCCAACGTCCGCGATCTTGTTGCACACGCCCGCGATTCCGCCAGGGCGATCTGGAACGACGCAGGAGAAGCGCACGAGACGACCGTCGGAGACCAAGCCGCGCTCGAGCACCTTTCCGAGAGTGCTCGTGTCAATGTTACCACCGCACATCGCGACGACAACCTTCTTTCCCTTGAGATGCGGAAGCTTATCCGTGAGAATGGCGGCCAAGCCAGAGATTCCCGCGCCCTCTTGCACGAGCTTTTCGTTTTCGAGGAGTCGCAACATGGCGAGCGCGATGTCAGACTCGCTCACGAGGACGAGCTCGTCGATCAAGTTTTTGACAGTTTCAAAAGATCGAGGCCCAACCGTGGGCACTGCGAGACCGTCCGCGAGCGTGGCCGTTGTCGGTGCCTTGACTGGCTCGCCCGCGTCGAGCGCATACGTCATTGACGCGCAACGCTCCGGCTCGACGCCGATGACTTGGCAGCCCGGCTTGAGCTGCTTGATGGCGAGCGCCACGCCGGCGATTAAACCGCCTCCACCGACCGGAATGATGACCGCGTCGGCGTCTCGCACGTCCTCAAGCATTTCAATTCCAACAGATCCCGCGCCAGCGATGATTTCGAAATCATCGAACCCATTGATGTACTTGAGCATTTCTCCCTTCTCGACGAAATTTTCGCGTGCGTACTGCGCGGCGTCCGCGATGGTATCCCCCTCCAGAATGACGCGCGCCTCCAACTTTTGACACTTGGTGATCTTTGTCAACGGCGCTATCGACGGCATGATCACCGTCACCGGAATCCCCAGTTCACGTCCGTGATACGCCAACGCCAACGCGTGATTTCCCGCGCTCGCCGCGATGACGCCTCGCTTGCGCTGCTCCTCGTCCAACGCCAAGAGCGCGTTCCTCGCCCCTCGCTCCTTGAACGACCCCGTCGCTTGCTCCCACTCGTGTTTCAAATGAATATCAATCCCCGTCAGCGCGCTCAGCGACCGAGAGTACGTGCATCGAGACCGAACCACCCCTCCCGCAACCTTTTCGTACGCCTGGCGCACGTGCTCGTACGAAGGAATCTCCATTCCCTTCTCCACCGTCGCTCCCGGTCGAGGCATGACCGCGCTCGCGCGCGTATCGCGCGCGACGTCCACCGCCCCACCGACGCGCGCATCGCTCGTCCTTTGTCTCGCGCGAGCGACGACACGAGGTCGCGAGGTACCCGTCATCGCGACGCGTCTCGACGACGACCTTTCGATTCCTCGTCCTCGGTCGCGCATCTCGGCGCGCGTCATCGGCGTCACCGACGTCGCGACCATCATGGACATCACCACGGACGTCACAATCGCGCGCGTCTACGCGTCGTCGTCTGCGGCGCGCGACGCGCGGACGCGATGATGATCGACGCGGTGGATGGATATATCGAAATCCACCGTCAGGGGGGGGGGCTCGACGATTCGGAATGTCGAGTCATGAACCGTCGTCGTGCCCCTCTCGCACGTGTTTGTCGATCGATCGATCGCGACGGTTGGTGCCGAGAATTAATATCTTGTAAATAGGGTCTCGTTACAGGGTTTAGGAGTACTCTATGGAAGTCATGGGGGTCGAGGGGGGGGGGTGGCGCCCGCGGGCGACGACCGCCGAGACGCCGAGACGGACGCGACGACGACGACGACGACGCGGTCGCGCGGCGCGCTCGATGTGAACGTTCGTACCGTACGTGTACATCATGTCGCGTGGTACGCGGCGTGTGGTCGTATAAATAGCGCGCGTGGTCTCGCGAACGATGATGCGTCGCGTCGGCTCGCGGCGAGCGACGCGGCGCGTCGAAGCGTCTCACCGCGTGATGAGGTGGTGCACGTCCCTGACCCAGTCGAACACCTTGATGTGATCCTCGGCGTTGGCGAACGCGGCACGCTTCACGCCCTTGGGTTCGGCGAACGGACGAAGGACGGAGAACTCGTCGGAGATGTGCTCGGAGGGGATTTTACCCATGTCGCCGTTGACCAAACTGTGTTGCGGCGCGCCCTCGACGTCGGTTTTCTGTTTTTCCACCTGGGTGACTTCGTCGAGGATGTGGTCAAAGGCGCGATCGTCGACGGCGCCCTTGATGCCGGTGGCGACTTGAAGCTTCTTGCGAACGTGTTCGTTGGCGACGTCGAGAAGGTCGTTCGTCTCGGTGGCGACCAAGAAGCCTCTGAAGCGGTGCACTTTTTGGCTGTAAAAGATGCTCCCGGCGACGATGACGATGACGAAGAAGTTTATAACGTACAGAGCGAAGGAAATGCCGGCATCCTTGAGGAAATCGTTGCGAGAGTACGTACACATTTGTGACGATCGCGCGCATCCCTTGGCGATATCGAACGCGAAGACGATCATGATGCCAGAGTTGACGATCGGCGGCAGGAGCGACGCGCTGATGGCGACGCCGACGAGCGAGTTCACCCCGCTGCTCGTGATGGCGTTCGCCACGACCACGCCGGAGGCGAGAGCGATGATGAAACCACCGAGAAGACCGGCGGTTTGACCTCTACCGGACATCTCACCCGTCGGTATGGGATTTTCGCCGTACGACACCGCGTACGGACCGTAGACGAGACCGATGAACATGCCCGCGACGATGGTGACGAAGGCTGCGCGCAATTCAGCGAAAACTGATCCCCAAAACAGGATGGGATCACCGATCGCCAAACCGAAGGCTGAACTCAAGATGGGACCCATCAACGGGGAGATGAGCATCGCGCTCAACACCACGACAGCGGAGTTTGTCAACAAACCGATGCCGGCGATGACGCTCGCGCACATGATGGAGATATAAAATCCCCATCCATCGTACGATTGCTCGACGATTTCATTGAACAACTCCTCGACGCTCTTCGTAGTCGACGTCGTCACGTATTCAATCTTATGTTTTTCCAAGCGAGCTTTACGTCGGTTCCACTTTCGCTGAAATTGCCGATCCTTCCCGAGATCCTCCTCGGCTCGCGCCTCGATCTTCGCCTTGAGCTGACGAAACTCCTCCACGAGCGCGATGGGATTCGGACGTTGACTCGCGACCGAGATGGACGTGATCGTCCCGAACGCCACTCCCACGCCCGCGCGGGTCAGAATGTTCATCAATTCTCCCGCGCGCGCCGACGTGCACACCACCATGACGACGACGCAGTTTTCGCAATCCTTGCACACGATGAATTCCCCCACGTGCGTCTCGTGTCCGATCCCACCCTCGGTGATGAGCGTCTCTACGACGTGATCGCGCTTCGACGGCGGCACGGACGCCTCCAATTTACGAAGAGACATCGTCGACGACGGCGGTCAGCGATGATCGATGCGTCGATCGACGCCGAGACGAGGCGATTCGGGGCTCGAATCGATGCGCGGTCGACGGTTGAGATCGGGCGAACGCGTGCACGCGGGCGGTGCGAGCGTGCGCGTGCGCGGTCGCGTCGGTGCGAGGCGTCGCACTCTGCGAACGGCGCGCGCGCGCGTACCACCCGATCGATAGTAATCGCGACCGCGCCCACGTGGAGACGCGGTGAAACGCACGTTTTTGAGCAACGGTCGGGACGGGGGGGGTCTTTGGAGGGTTGTGACCGGTCGGGTATGTGAAAAGATTTTTTTGATGACTACGGGCCCGCGTCGTCAGCGAAAGTGCTCGGCGATGGCGCATCGAACGCCGCCGCCGCCGACGCGTTCGATGGTGTCGAAGTCGACGGTGACGATGCCGTCCGCCGTGAAGGCGGCGGTGAGAATGTCGCGTTGGTTTGGGGTGAAGGCGCGCCAGGCGCGGGCGGAGGCGACGAACGCGGGCGCGCCGTCGGCGCGGCGAACCTCGAGCACGTTGCCGCAAAAGGCGTCGACTTGGGCGAACGTGATGTCGATGACGACGCGACCGCCGGTGGAGAGGGCGTCGAGGACGCGTCGGCGAGCGTCGGGGTCGGCGATGGATTCGGAGCACACGACGGCGACGGAGGTGCAGACGCTGAGCATGACGTTGGTGTGGTAGATGGGTCGCCCCTTGGCGTCCAAGGACGTGAACGTGATGGCAGTCAAACCTTCCGCGTCGCAGTGTTCGCGCACGACGTCTTCGTGCGCACGCTCGGAGAGCGCGACGAAGGCGACGCGCGCTTTGTGGTCGATGACGAGAGAGCCGGTGCCTTCAAGGAATTTCGGCGGATCCGCCTTCTCAAACTTGAGGAGAGAGTCGTCCACGATGAGGTTCGGGTTTTGATGCTTCAAGAACTCGATGATGTCCTCTCGCCGTTCCCGTCGGCGATTCTCGTCCTTCATCGGAAAGAGTTTTAATTTTCCATCGCGAAGCGTGTGCCAGTTGTTCGGAAACACGGCGTCCGGCGTGTCGTGCGACGCGTCGTGAGAAAACAAGTTGATTCGCACCCCCATCGATCGTAGCCCAGCGTACAGCGCTTTAAACTCCGCCGAAACTTTCTCGCGAATCTCCAACGCGCTCATGCCGTCGTCCGTGGAATCCATGAAGTGGTTATCGCGAGCGGCTTGCGCGTTGAGCGCAAACGCGCTCGGAGCGATCATGAGACACGCGTTCGAGCTCTGTCGTCCAGACGTCGACGCATCATCCGTGCGCGCGATCTTTGACTCTTGGAAAAACCCATCGCCCGGGTCGACGAGCGCGTATCGTTTCTCACCCTCGGCGTCGTCGAACGCCGTCGACGTCGCCGCGCGAACGCCCCGCTCCCTCAACCAGTCGAACAAATCTCTCCCGGCGTGTGTCAGCATCAGCGTCCCCATGGCGTTACGTCGCTCGTACACATCCACCATCAACGGATTCTCTCGCACTCGATCGCGTCGCACGAGCACCGCCGCTCCGCCGCTCGCGTCTCGCTCCTCCCTCGTCGCCGCGCAAACGCACGCCGACAGTCCCTCTCGCCCTCTCGCGCTCCCGACGACGGGAAACGCCTCTCGAACCACCGCGCACGCATTCGGAAGCGCCTCCGATTCCTCTTCCTCCACCCACAGCGTCGTCCACGGCGCGCGCATCGCGCTCTCGGCGTGCGGTCGACACAGCGCGAACGCCGACGCGTCGCCCTCGCCGTCGCCCTCGACGAGCGTCCATCGGTGCATTGCCTCGTGGGAGGTCGGACACGCGTAAAACGAAGGTTCGAGCGTCGCTCGCGTCAGCGTCGTCGTCGTCGTCGCCAGCGCGGCGCGTCGCATGCGCCGCCTTTTGAAGAAAAAGTTGGTTGCGCGCGCGAGGTACCGCGTCGTCGTCCCCCGCACTCCTCGACGCCGATCGCGTCGAGGTCGCGCGGCGAACGGCATCGAACGATGGATCGAGCGATGAGCGCGCTCGTCGGCGGGCGCGCGTCGGATAAATTCCTCGAGGGCTTCGCCAAGTCGGCGTCCATGATCGTCCTCTCGGAAATCGGTGACAAGACATTCTTCATCGCCGCGCTCTTGGCCATGCGTCACGCGCGCGCCGTCGTCTTCCTCGGGTCGTGGTCGGCGTTGGCCGTCATGACGGCGCTGAGCGCGGTGGTGGGCGCGGCGGCGCCGACGCTGATGAGCGCGGAGACGACGCATTACGCGGCGACGGCGTTGTTCTTCTTCTTCGGCGCGCGGTCTCTTCGCGACGCGGCGAGCGCCGCCGACGGCGAGGAGAGCGAGCTCGCCGAGGTCGAGGCGGAACTCGCCGGGCGTCGAAGACGCGCTCGAACGAAAAAGGTGTCGCCGTCGGCGGTGTTCGCCGAATCCTTCGCGGTGACGTTTCTCGCCGAGTGGGGCGATAGGTCTCAGATAGCCACCATCGGTTTAGCGGCGGCGAGCGACGTCTTGGGCGTCACGCTCGGTGGAAGTCTCGGTCACGCCGCCTGTACGGGCGTGGCCGTGCTCGGCGGTCGTCAACTCGCCGATCGCGCGCAGAATTCCGAGCGCTTCGTCGCCGCGGCGGGGGGCGTGTTTTTCCTAGTCTTCGGCGTGCACGCGCTGCTCGTCGGTCCACCATCGTGAGCGCGGCGTCTCGCGCGTCTCGCGGTGACGTATGTATTGAATCACACCATTTTATTTCATGATTCGTCGCGCACGCGCGCGCATCGCCGCGGTTCGCGACGTCGCGTCGCGTTTGCTCACGTCCCGACGTCGCCGTCATCCGAAAAGGCGCCCAACGACTTTTGAATCTTCTCGTCACATTCCTACGCGTCACGCGTCTCTCGCGCGTCGTCGAGACGCGTGCGCGTCGTCGAGACGCGCGTGCGATTGTCATGGACGACGAGGACGCGTACGACGCGCTGGAGAGGTGCGTGCGGACGGTCGACGCGCGCGATTCGGTTGACGGGACTCGGCACGTCGGCTGACGTTGGGTTGACGTTTCGCGACGTGGAGGGTTGTTGAGATGACGGCGCGCGCGAGCGAACGACTGACGGTGTGTTGTTTTTCTTTGTTCGTTTTATGCGACGCAGCGCGCACGAACACGAGGGATTGTTGGAGGCGGAGGCGGCGCGAGAGGATGACGGTGAGGAGACGCGAGACGCGTTCGGAGGCGGAGACGGTAATTTGGATGAATCTTTCGCGCGTCTGTACGCGTACTTCAACGCGAAGGGGTACAGGTGTGCGCTGGCGTCGAGGGTGGTGAATCTGTGCACGCTCGGGTTCACGATTTGGTTGAGCGGGTTTCTGTTGTTGTACGTAAACTACGACTATTTGCGGACGACGTGCGCGTCCGAGCCCGAACAGTGCGATATATTGAGAGATGCGGTGTACGGGGAACCGTATCGGTACGGTGGGTGGGTGAGAAACGGTGTCGTGACTCTGTATTTGATTTTGTTTTCTTTGTATTGGATTTGGAGTGCGATGACGTTGGCGCACGACGCGGCGCCGTTGGCGGCGATGCGAGCGTTTTGCAACCAAAAGCTCGCGCTGAGTGATAGAGATTTGTACACCATCACCTGGCCCGAGGTGCTTCAACGGGTCGTGCACTTACAGGCGACGACAAGATTGAGCATCTCGCGCGATTTAAATGAGCACGACATCGTGGCGAGGATTTTGAGAAAGGAAAATTATCTCACGGGTATGGTCAACAGAGACGTGTTGCGGCTCTCGCTCGACGTTCCGGGGATGCGCGACCATCGATGGTTCACGAAGGTGATCGAATGGAACATCGATCTGGCGGTGTTTCACGGAATGTTTGACGAAAACTTCAACATTCGACCGTCGTTTTACGACGTAACGGCCCTTCGTCATCGGTTCAGGTGTCTCGCCATCATAAACGCGATTCTTTCGCCGTTTGTCGCCATCTTTCTCTCCATGTATTTCGTGTTGTCGTACGCGGAAAAGTTTTACAACACGCCCTCCACCGTCGGTGCAAGAGACTGGAGTTCGTACGCGTACTGGAGAATGCGCGAATTCAACGAGTTGCCGCACTTCACACAGCAGAGATTGGCGGCGGCGTATCCTCACGCGAAGAAGTACGTGGCGCAATTCCCTTCACCCGTGGTGAACATCGTCGCAAAGTTTGTGTCGTACGTGATCGGGTCGTTCGCCGCGTGCGCGCTCTTTTGCGCTGTTCTCGATGATAGATTACTGCAGGCGTACATAGGTGATCGAGATTTGCTGTGGGTAACGGCGGTGCTCGGTACTATTTTAGCTTCGTCGCGCGCGTTGATGGCGACGGAGAACGCGGTGTTCGAGCCGAACGCCATCATGTCCAAGATTGTATCGCACACGCACTACTTGCCGAAACACTGGCGAGACGCAGCGCACAGAGAAGACGTACAGGGTGAATTTAACGCCTTCTTTTCGCTGAAAGCAGCCATGTTTCTCGAAGAGATTGCATCCGTCTTTGCGGCGCCGTTCGTGCTGTGGTTTCCTCTCTGCGATTCTGCCGATGACATCATCCAGTTCGTCCGCCAATTCACGACGAACAAATCTGGCGTCGGGGACATATGCTCGTTGAGTGCTTTCGATTTCAACCGACACGGTAACAAGAACTACGGCGCGCCGAGTCACGCAGAAAAGTCGCATCGCAGCAGGCAAGGGAAAATGGAGAAGAGTTTTTTAACGTTCCAGGCGACGTATCCAACGTGGGAACCGGATACGTCTGGACGTAACATGCTCAATTCTTTGAATGGCTTTTCCAACACGAACGAAAACCTGCTCGGAAAGTCCGCGGATCTAAGCGCGAGCGTGCTGAAGAGATCGTTTCACAATCACAAGGACGCACCAACTTTGAGCAAGGGTGACGTGCGTCGTCGATTCGATCGCGGCTCTTCCCATCGCCCACCCGCGCACGGAAGTGGATCGATGTTTCAGCCATCCTTCATCAGCGACACGCATGAGCTACACGCTCTCTCTGAAACGCTCAGTGCGAGTCAAACGGTGTTGCAACACTATTACGAAGAGCAAATGGAGGACACGACGCGCGACGACACCGCGGCGAGGACGAGTCCGACTCGCGATGCCGCGTTGAGTGAGCATGAGAAGGTCGAGGTACCGACGATCGACCAGATTCAAATGTATCAGCGACCACCACCCTCGGTCACGCCGATGACCACTTTCCCTGAGGAAATTCCTCTCATTCGCGCGCGAAACGGAGCGCCGTCGGTGTTGGATTCGTGCGTCCTCCCGACGTCGACGGTTTTACCCCCCATCGAGCGTAATGACAACATTTTAGATTTGTAAGATACTGTACTCATAGGATACAACGAACTACTTCTTTGCTTTCTTCGCCGGTTTCGCGGGCGTTTCGTTCGCCCGCTTCACCGCGCCGCGGGTCTTTCTCGCGATTGGCGTCGGGTCCTTGGATTTCGGTGTCGCTTCCTCCTTGGCCGGAGTCTTCGCCTTGGTCGAGGTTTTCGCTTTGGCCTGGGTCTTCGCCTTGGCCGGGGTCTTCTCCTTGGCAGGGGCTTTCGTCTTTGCCGGAGTCTTCGCCTTGGCCGGGGTCTTTTTCTCCTCGGTCTTTTTCGCAGCCTGTTTCGGCTTTTCCGTGGACAAAATCGCCTTGTACCCTGGAAAATCGTAATCGATACCCGCCGCCGCGATCTTCGCTCGTCGCTTCTCCTCCGCTTTGACCAATTCCGCGTTTCGTTTCCTCGTTTCCGCCTCAGTTCTCTCTCTGTTATGCGTCGCCGCCGCGCGTCGCTGCCACGGCACCGTCTTAAACTTCGTCCCCGTCCCCTCGAACGTCTTCGGGTGCACCTTCTCCGGCGCCAACAGCTCAATCTTCAACACCTGATTCGCCAACAAGTAATTATTCATGCTCTCCGCCACGATCTCCGCCACCTCGGGGTGCTTAAACTCCACGAAAGCGTAGTGTTTGCTCTTCCCCGTCTTTTTATTCCTGCTCACCTTGACTCGAGTCACCTCACCAAATTGCCCAAAGTACTCCTTCATCTGCGCCTCGTAGAAGCCGTGCGGGACGTGTCCGACGTAGATGACGCGAGGGAGTTCGCGCTTGGCGCCCTTTCGCGCCTTTTTCACGGCGACGAGCGGGATGACGTCGCCCGTTTTCTCCATGCGTTTCCCGGCGGCGGTGGCGGCGGCGGTTTTCAAAGACGCGGCGGGCATGACGATGAGCGCGGTGCGTCGAGACGACGGCGCGGGCGCGGGCGAGTCTGTCGACGTCGGTCGATCGTTCGCTCGGTCGGTCGACGGTGCGACGGTCCGAGCGTCGACGCGCGGTTGTGCGGTGCCCCGTTGGGCGCGGGGACGTTTGGGGACAGACTGGGCAGCGAGTATACAGTACACGGATTCACGTTAAATGGGCGAGGATGTCGGTCTAGGACTCGAAGAGCCAATCGCTGAGCTCGGAGAACGTGCCGGTGAAACTGATGTGTTCGATGCTCTGCAGGGTGTCGCGCACGACGTCGCGCACGCCAGCCTCGGCGAGTTTGTCCTGGGTGTCCGGGTTGCGCGCGGCGGCGGCGAGCACAGCGCCGCAGCACGATTCGACAATCTTTAAATCGCTGAGATGGCAGTTCATGGCGAACATGAGCGGTTCGTAGATTTGTTGTTGGACGAATGTGTGTTGGCCGAACTGGCGGCCGAGATGGACGCAGACCCAGACGGCGCGGGACGCGGCGCGGACGATGCGAGCGTCCAGCGGGAAGGTGCGGAGAGTGACGGCGAGCGTTTCGAGAGCGCTTCCAGAAACAATCTGCGGCGCCTCTTGACCGAAAAAGGCGAGGTCTCCCGAAACCAGACCACTGATCGCCCGAGCGCCGTGGAGTTGAATTTCCTTGTCCGACTCGGCGTGTCTCATCAACTCCAACGCGGCTTGTAAACCGCCGAGTTGATACAGTTGATGCGCGTTGGGGCCTTGGAAGACGCGAGAGATGGCGGCCAACGCGCGCGTTGCCCAAACCCACACGTCCTCCGCTTCGTGCCAACCGACGGCGAACTCCATCGCTCCTTGTTCGCTCTCAAGCCAGCCAGAGCGCGAAAGTTTATGATGGTGCGGCGTCGACGCCACGTGAATGAGCACTCGAGCCGAACGCTTCTTCGCGTAATACATGTTATCTCGCTTCCGGTTCAACGGTAACGGACGAACCGCTTCGCATAGGGCGCTTATCGTCAAAGCTTTCCACTGACGCCGATCGCGAACCTTGGAAAACGACACAGAATACAAAAGGTTGAACAAAGACACTCGCCGTAATCCTTCGAGCATGCACGCGGCTTCATCGTATACGAGCTGCTGGCGCTCCTCTACAACCTCAGCGTCCTCAACCGGCGGAGGAGGGGGGACTCGTGCCTGACGATTGCTCTTCAGCTCTCCTAGTTCTTGTAAAAGCTCAGCGAGTCGTTTACGCAATTCTTCCAGTTCCTTCTCGAGTCGTGCAATTTCTTCCACCATTTGTCCCTTCTCCGTCTCGCACGCATTCAGCTCTGCAATCTTCTCTTGAAGTTGACGAGCCTCTTGTCGCATTTTGGATGCGTTTACACCGTCAGCCGTACGAAGCGTCTCGTTGTTTGCCTTTTCTGTGGCGAGTTGGTTTTGCAAGTCTGCGAGCTCGTGTTCAAGGCGCGCGATGGTCTTTTTCGCCTGCTCTTCGTACTGTTCGAGCCGCAACTCCGCGGCTTCCTTCGCCGCGTGTTTACGTCCCGCGTCCATTTCGAGTTCACCTAGACGCTTGAGCTGCTCGGATAACCGGGCGCTGTTCGTGCTTTGCATTTCACGCACAGAGACGAGCTCTTCTTCCAGGAATTGAATTCGCGTATCCCGGTTGCGCAGTAAGGTGATGCCTTCGTCTCGAGAAGATTCGCACGCTTTGAGCTTCGCTTGAGTTTTCTGGAATCGAGAATTCAAAGTTTCCATGTAAGACTCGTGTTCCACGATGACGAGCTCTTTTTCTCCCAATTTCTCACCGAGCGATTTAAGCTCCGCGTCTTGATGTTCCAAACGTTCGCGCATCGACTCGTTGATTTGAACCAAATCGGTAAGTTCTCGCCCGAGATTGTCGTCACTATCTTGAAGTTGCACGATCTCCCGCATCATGTTATCAATCTCTTCTTGCTTGGATACAACTTCTTCAAGTAGACGCTCCTGCTCGCCCGCGAGGTTCGTTCTTTCTTCTTCAACTTCTTTCAGACGCTTCTGCAGTTGCGCGACCTGTGTCTCATGGGTAGACTTCAATCTGCGAGTACGCGCTTGTAACTCCGCGTTCTCCGTTTCAACCTGGATACGCGTGCGTTCAGAAACAGCCGCACGCTCTCGGAACGTAAGAAGGTCTTCAGAAACAGCAGCCAGCTGCTTCTCAATCTCATCCTTTGATGCCGTGAGCGCTTTTATTTTTGAATCTTTCTGCTTACCGTCAACAGCAGATTTCGTGAGCTGAGCCGCGGCATCTTTGAGTCGTTTGTTGGCCACTTCGAGCTCTTCTTCCAAACTTCCTCGTTCTTTACCCCTAGAATCCAGGGTTGTCGACAGTTCTTCAAGCTTGTTTTCCGCAGTTCTGCACTCCGCGCGAGTCTCTTCAATGATTTGTCGAAGCTCAAAGTTCTCTTTCTCAGTCAAGATGAGCCTATCAGAAAGTTCTTTAATGGTCGCTCCTTCTTCGATCAACTTCTTTTGAATTGTATCGACACGGATTGTCAACATTTCTTTTTGTTCTGTGAGCTCGAGCGTGCGCGCTTGAGCCTCGTGTACTCGCGTCGTAAGCCTAATGTTCTCCTCCTCGAGTTGCTGCTCCATTTCGGCGAGCTCTCGGGCTTCGACACCGTCAAGTTTGGTGTTTTTGATGACGACGCGCTCGGAGAGTCGCTTGCTCACGCGAACGTTTTCCTCTTGAAGGCTTTTCATTTCTTTACGAAGAGCAGCAGTGCCATCTTCGGCAAACTCACATCGGTCTCGCAGGTCCTTGCACTGCCTCTCGGCATCCTCGCAGCGACGTCGCAGTGTCTCGGTCGCTTTTTCCGCTTCCTCGCAGCGTTTGCAAACGGGTACACCCACGGCCGGTTCAGCCTTGGCCGGTGGTGCAGCCTTGACTGGTTCGGTCTTGACTGGTTGTTTTGCCTTGGGAGCGCTCACCGGCTTGGGAGCGCTCACCGGCTTGGGAGTGCTCACCGGCTTGGGAGCGCTCGTAGACGTAGAGTGCTGATTTTCGTTGGCGACCGCTCCGAGTAACAGAGCGACCAACGCGATGAGTGGATACACGAGCCAAGAAAGAAGACCCGAACGCTTCGACGAGCAGACGGCGGCTTTCGCCGCGGCGGCGTGTGATTCAGACAACTTCACCATATCCTGGAGGCTCTTTTGAGTCGCTCGATGCTTTTCCTTCACCTTGCGTAGACTCTCAAGATCTCGATCCTTGAGCTTGGCGTTCTCAGCTTTGCTTTCGGAAAGTTTGGAGCGGTAATCCAATTCAAGTTTTTGAACTTCAGCCTTGTGCTTCTTTCTGAGAGTCTTCACGACGGTGTCGTGCTCGCTAACGAGCGCAGCCGTCGTGAGTGGTTCGCCCTTACGTTCATTCTCATAAATATCAATGCGATGCTGCAAACGCTCGAGGTCGTTGCGTAACTCTTCGTTCTCAAGCTGAGACTCGCGCAGTCTCTGCGCGCCTTCGTGTCTCGCATCCATGACGTTGGCTTGCGCATGCGCCATTAATTTCTCATTTTCAGCTTCATGCACGCCCATCAGGTACTCGATGTTTTGTTTGTGTTCTTTCACTTGCACGTCGAGTTGATGCCTCGTCAACGCGAGTTCGGCGCGAAGAACCTTGAGCTCGCTGTTGATTGCGACTGCGTCATCGACTTGACAAGTCTTTTTCAGATGCGCGAGTTCTTTCTCGATCGATCTCTGCGAGATACCGGTACCGCGACGAGATGCTTTCAAGGATGTCTCACATTCTTCAACCTCGGTGAGTACTTTGTCGTGCTTCGCGCGTAGAACCGTGAGTTCCGCCATCACCGTCCCGGAGGACACGCCGTATTTGAGATAGCTGTGATCCAAAGCGGAAAACGTACGAATGGCTTCTCTGACGCCGCCCTCTCGTGCGGTCATTGAATGACCAAACAAAGAGCCCGAAAATAGGAGAAACGCGGTTAGCATGGCGAAGGCGCTGTATCGAGAGAGTAAACCTCGAACGACGCGCTTGGCGACGTTTTCCGGTTTTTGACTACGCTTGCGTGCCTTGTATCGTCGCCACGCGCGCTGAAGCGTGATGACGGCGGCCAAACGTTTGGCTTCCTCGTCGATATCACCATCAAAGTCACCTTTTCTACCCGCATCGTCGAACAATAGTTCGCGGATATCTCTCGTCTTGGCGCTCTCGGCGAGCTCCACCTCTTGTTCGCGCTTCGTCTTTGCCGCCTTTTGTAATTCCTTCTCCGCCTCTTGGAACCCAGCGGACGCGCGCTCGAGTTTCGCCTTCGTCTGCGCCAAAGCGGCATCCGCCACCTGCGCAGCGCCCGGCAGTCCGCTCTTCTGCGCCATCTCTAAACGTTCCTGCGCCGTCCCGTATTCCTTCGCCACGGCTTCGAACGTCGTCTGCGCCGCCGCCATCCTCGTCTCCGCCAAGTCGTACTCATCCTGCACCTTCCGCAGGCGCGTGCCCTCCTTGGCGTACAGCCCGATCTGCGCTTTCTCGTCTTTTACCACCTCGTTCGCACCGTTCTCGACCGGTTTCGCCGGCGCGCTCGCGCCGCCTCGAAACACGTTCATGAAGTAATCGCCGAAGGATGACGAGGGCGACGCCAACGTCGTCGGCAACGCCCCGTTCGCGTCCGCCTTTCCCTCGCTCGTCATCGTCGACGTCACCGTCGTCGTCGTCACCGTCATCCGACGCGTCGACGACGTCTCCGTCGTCGGTTCCGCGCCCATGTTGTCTCGCGCGAAATTCAGTAGCGCCCGCGCGACGATCGAACGTCGACGTCGACGCCGACGCCGACGCGCGTTAAATCGAGACGAACGAAGACTCGCGAGAGACGTGCGCGATCTCGTGCGTGCGTCGACGCGCTCGACTGGACGCGCGTGCGAACGGCGCGCGCTTGTGCGGACGGGATCGATGCGTCCCATCGACGGTCGGGTCGTTGGACGAGTGTTCGAGATGTGCGCGGAGTATAAACAGACGCAGCGCTTCGTATTTGTCATTTTGTGTTATTATACGCTCCTTTTGAGGTTCTCGCACTAAAATAGCTTTAGTCGAGTTGCACAACGGGGGGCGCGCGAGTATCGAGTATCGTCCGCGCGATGCGAACGAAAGCGCGGTGTCGACGTGTATCGTTAAAAAACGAGGCGGGTGCGTGTCGTTACGATGGGTCGAGCGTCGGCGCGCGGGACGACGACGGGCGGCTGGCGGGACTCGCCGTCGTCGTCGTCGTCGTCGGTGGCGGCGAGCGCTATTCGTTTACTTCTTCTTGGACATCCCGAACGCGTCCTTGAGACGTTCGAGTGAGAGATTGCGCCTGATTTTAGCGCCTATTGTGTTATCTTTCTTGGTCTTGGCGTTCGCTTTGGAATCGATGGTGAGCGTCTCCAGGGTGGCTTCGATCGGTTCGGTTGTGGATCCCTTGAGAGGCGAGCGCGGAGGACGATGGACGGGTTTTGACGGCTCTGGTTCCTTCTTTTTCCACGTCGTCTCTCGATCGCACTTCGCGTTCGTGGATTCCCACTTACTGCGACGTTCGTCCATGCTCGTTCGTCGAGGGGCGACGTCACCAGGGGCGATGTCCATGCTATTCCGTCGGCTATTGGACGGCGAATCCTTCGAGTAGTCGTTACCGCTGTGGAAGGCTCTCTCTGGCATGCCCGCGCGGTTACTCTCGGCGCTGTTCCAAAACGAGGTAAATTCGTACGGTTGCAAGTACGCGTGTCCGTACACGAATCTTCCCACCGGCAAGTGCGTGAGGACAATCTTGTCGTGATTGAAATCCACCGGCACCGCCGCCCCGGGATCGACCCAACCGACTTCCGACGTAAACACGGCGTTCTCGTCTCTTCGCCCACCGTCCACACTTCTTCGCCCGCGATCAACGCTCCGACGTCGTCCACCACCGCCCTCTCCGTTCGCTCCGCCGTCCGGTCTCTCTCTAACGTCTAAACTGCGTCGTCTCGCCGCCGCGCCCTGCTCGGCGCACTGTCTCACCTCTTGTTCATTCAACGGCCAATGCGTCGCCACCGACGTCCCCCCGGCGCCACAAAACAACACCAACATCCCATCTTTCGAGTGTCCGAACGATAACGGCGCGCTAAACTTGGTCGCCGCCGCGAACACGCGCTTCGTCGAGTCGTCGATGACGACGAAGGAAAATCTATGCTTATCGCTCGCCTCCTTCAAATACGACTTGAACGCCAACGATCGCTTCTTGAGATCCTCATTCCCCGCCCGCATCTCCTCGAACCGTTTCCCCAGCTCCTCCGCCGTCATAGTCTCGCTCACGAGCGCTAATTCGTACCCGTCGCCGCGCGTAAACTTCACCTTGTGCGTAGTCGATCGCGCCGTCCCGCCGCACCCGCGCGTCTCCACCTTGTAGTACTCTTTCGGTAATTTCTCGAAACACTCATCCACGCGTTGCCTGCGCGATCGAACGGACGCATTGAATCGTCAGTCGCGCGCGTCGAACGGTCGATACAGCCAGTCATTCATTCGCGAGCGATCCGCGTCACACCGTGCGTTCGATCGCCGCGTCGTCGAGTCGGGACGCACCGAACGCGCGCGTCGTCGAGATCCTTGGGAGGGACGCACGCGGCGAACGAACACAGCGGGTGTTCGCCCCCGCGCGCGCGGTCCATCGAGCGTCGGCTCATCGCGCGTCAGAGACGCGTCGTCGTGTGCGGGGGCGGGTGTGGTGACGGGATGGCGGGATGGGGACTCGTTGGCGGTTCACGAACGGTCGACAGAGGGAGAAAAATCTTTGCAGAGAGAGAGCGAGAGGGACGACTGGAGGGAAGAGAGGGACGCGGATGAGTGTTCTTAATATCAATCGTTCGCCGTCGTGAGTCGAACGGTGGTGGTGACGCGCGAGGGTGAGGCGTCGCCAACGGAATTTCGGCGGAGGACGGTGACGTCGACGTCGTCGCCGACGGCGTGGCGCTCGATTTCGCGCACGACGTCAGCGGCGACGGAGCACGGGGCGCCGTCGACGGCGACGATGACGTCGCCGGGGGCGATGCCGGAGATGCCGCGACGAGTGGCCAAGAGACCGGCTTTTTGGGCGGCGGAGTTGCCGATGAAAGATTGGATGAGAGCGCCGCCGCCGACGGGGACGGAGAGGTCGCGTTGGACGCCGGCGTCGGCGAATTTGACGTTGAGCGACGGGAAGACGACTTCACCGTTCTTGATGAGTTGTGGGACGACGGCGTTGATGGTGTCGATCGGAATGGCGAAACCAACGCCCGCGGACGTGCCCGTGGGGGTGAATATCGCGGTATTGATACCGATGAGACGACCTCTGGAATCCAACAGAGGACCGCCACTATTCCCGGGGTTGATCGCCGCGTCGGTTTGAATCGCACCCGTGATGAGCGAACCGACCTGACTCTGAATGCTACGATTCAATCCACTCACCACGCCTGTGGTCAACGTATGATCGAACCCGAAAGGGTTACCTATGGCGAACACGGCTTGTCCCACGCGCACGCCTTCCGAACTCGGAGAAATCGTCGCCGGCTTTAATAAATTTTTCGGCGCGTCAATCTTCAACACCACCAAATCCTTCTCCTTCGACGATCCCACGAGCGCTGCGCCGAACGTTCGACTTCCATCGTCCGTCTGAATCGTCACCTTAGCCACCTCGCTCGTCTTCCGTCCCTTTGGAATGCTCGCCAACATCGACGCGATGACGTGATAGTTGGTCACCACGTGTCCCTCATCGTCCCACACCACCCCCGTGCCGTTCCCTTCCGCCACGATGGCTCCCGCGAACGCGCTCGCGTTGCCACTCTGATTCAACACCGTCAAATCCACCACGTTGACGGCTGATTTCTCCGCCTTGGAGAAGATGTCGATGAAGTTTGACTCGAGCGAGCCCAACGCGCCCGCGGGCGCCACCGCGGGCGCGGGCACCGATCCCGCCGTCGCGGGCGCGCCTGACGCGAAAAACGCCATCGCGGCGCCCGCACAGAGTGCGCGTCTCGACACCGTCGCCGCGTCGTCCTCGCGCGCGCCCTCTTCGTCTTCAAGGTGGTCTCGTTTCGGTTCCGTCGTCGACGCCTCGTCGTCGTTCGCCGCGCGCGCGCGCGGCGCCGATCCCGCGCGCGGCGCGGCCGCGCGGCCGACGCGCGTCGTCGCTCGACACGTCGTCGTCGCTCGACACGTCGTCGCCATCGTCGTCATCGGTGGCGGTCGACGTCTGAAGACTGACGCGGCATTGCGCCGCGTAGTGATGCGCGCCGTGGCCCGCGTCGCGCGCGCGCGATGGGCGTGCGCGGCGAGTCTGTACACGGCGACGATCGTATTCCTCGCGTTTCACGCGTCTCGAGACGGCGCGAACGGCGACGGTGGCGCGGGGACGTCGAGGCGTCGTCTGCTCGCCTCCTCTGACTCGGAACTGTGGAAATACGCCATCATCCCGTTCGTCGCCGCGTTGGTAGGATGGGGGACGAACGTGGTGGCGCTGAAGATGACGTTTTATCCTCTGGAGTTTTTCCCGTCGTTTTTGCAGTTTGCGCAGCTCAAGGGGCAGCCGTTCGGCCTGCTGGGGGGTTGGCAGGGCATCATCCCGAGCAAGGCGGGCGAGATGGCGGAGATATTGGTGGACCTCATGACGCAAAAATTGATAGACATCAAGGAGATTTTCATGCGATTGGAGCCGAAAACATTCGCGAGCATCATGGATCCGGAGATGCGGGCGGTGACGGAGGATATTTTTGAACAGGTGTTGTCGCGAGAGGCGCCGACGTTTTGGAACAATTTGCCGACGGCGGTTCGAAACGAAATGATCGCCGAAGCGGTGGAGCGATCGTCTGGGTTGTTGGAGGACATGATACAGGATTTGATGGAGAACGTGTACGAAGTGCTTGATCTGAAGACGATGGTGGTAAATCTGGCGGTGAACAACAAGGACAAAGTCGTCAACATGTTCAAAGAGGTGGGCGCGAAGGAGTTTAAATTTATCGAATTGAGCGGCATTTACTTTGGTTTCTTGTTCGGTCTGGTGCAGATGGTGGTGTTCTACTTTGTGGATAAACACGCACCGCAACACGGCGTGTGGTTGCTTCCATTTTTTGGTTTCACGGTGGGATATCTCACCAACTACGTCGCGCTGAAAGTCATCTTTCAACCGATTGAACCGAAACGCGTCTGCGGAATGACTTTGCACGGTGTCTTTTTGCGGCGTCAACAAGAGGTGAGTAAAGAGTTCGCGCGTCTCAATCAGTTGCATTTCTGTAACGCAGACAATCTCTGGGAAGAGATGATGAACGGATCGTACAAGGACAAGTTTGAGGCTCTCGTACGGAGGAACATCGACGCCTTCTTCGAAAAGACGATCGGTTCGGGCGTGTATGCTATTCACTTGATCATAGGCAAAGAAAAATACATCGAAGTGAAGACACGCATCGTGGATATGATTTACTCCTCCATACCGGATTGCGTTCCGGTGACGTACGACTACCAAAACGAGGCTTTGGGCATCGAAGACACGGTGCGCGACAGGATGCAAAAATTACCCGGGCGCGATTTCGAGCGCGTGTTACACCCGGTGTTTGAACAGGACGAGATCAAGCTGATTGTCGTCGGCGGCGTCTTGGGCGCCATCACGGGCGTCGCGCAGTACTTCTTAGCGTTCGGCGGGTAAATAGACGTTACAATCAGTAGTTAAAGCTCCATGTGCGGCGTGCGTCTTCGCTTCTTGTGTGGGCTCTTCCCCGTGCGTTCGGTGAGGAAGTCGACAAACGCGTTCGTCTCCATCAAACCGTCGTATTCCTCGTGTCTCGGCTTGTCTCCCGGTCGATAGTAATACACGGTCGGGTAATGTCGCACGTGGAGATTCTTTGCCTCGTTCTTCGTCGCGTCCATCTTGGCGATGATGACGTCGCCTTGATCCTTGTACAGCGTCGCGAGTTTTTCCCACACGGGTTTCATCGCCTTGCACGTTCGACACCACGGCGCGTAAAACCACACAAAGACGTGCTTGTCGTTATCCATCAACAACGTCTCGAACGTCTTACCGACGACTTGCACGATGTCGCCTTCTTTTGGAAGTGGGTCTTGCGATTTGAGCATGGGGACGAGTTTGTTCGCCTTGAATTCGTTGTAAAAGGTGACGACGTCGTCGGCGAGTTTCGCGACGTCGAAAGACCCCTTGTACGCGTACTTGAGCTCGTGCGACAGTAGTCTAATGACGGCGCCCTCCTCCTCGTGAAGAGAAAAGTAATCATGCATCACCTTTTCGTGATTATCCACGGTGACGATGTGCACCTTACCTCGCAGACGCGCGGCGGCGGTCTCCAACGCCTTGGACATGGCGTTCGCCTCGTTCACGTCCGCCGGTAAGAAGACGAAGATGTTCGTCTCTATCGGTCCCATGAATAAACGTTCGAGTTGTTTCTTCTCCGTGAACTTCACCACCGGCGGCACCATCTCCGTCGCGATCCATGATTTAATCGCATCCAAATCGCGAACGTTGCCATCGTACGCCACGGGCTCCTTGGACCAATCTCTCCACATTTTAATCGTCGGAAACGGCGCCTTCCAATCCTCCGTCGCGATCTTACTCTTCGTCTCCCCGAAGTCGAGATCAAACTCGGAAGCGGCGTGATGAAACGTCTCCAAATCCTCGTCGTTGTCGAAAAATCCAATCACGGTCACCGCACGACCGATTAAAAACACCTCGACGTCGTCCGTTCCCTCCAACCACCTCGCCGGCTTCAATAAATTACGCTTGACGAATTTATCCAAGTGCGCGGGTGATCGATCCCCTCGGTACGACTTCGGCACTCCGTCTCGAAACATGATGAGCGTCGGGTAGTCTTCGATGTCGAATCGCTGATCCAACTCGCGCTCCTTGGTCGCGTCCACCAACGAAAACGTCATCTCCGTCCCGGCGATTTTGTGTTGATGCGCATACGAGATCCATCGCGGCATGAACGCCTTTGAGTGCCCGTCCCACGGGGCGTAAAACATGACGAAATTATACTTGACACGTTTGATGGCCGCATCGAACGTCTTGGCGTCCAGTTTCAACACGTGATCGTCGTTTTGCGCCTCGAGGATCACTTCCGTATCCGACACCTTTCCGTGCGAATCTTTCGATCGCGCGAACGGGTTCTCCATCGCGCGCGCGCACGTCGCGAGGCACAGGACGACGAGCATCGCTAGCGTCCGCATCGTCGTCGCGCGACGCGCGGACGAGACGGACGGCATCGAACGCGTCTCGGATTCGATCGGATTCGCGCGCGATTGTGCCGCGAAGTGGTTGGGCACGGGATCGGCGCTCGTCGACGGGTCAACCCCGCAGTCGTCGACGCGACGATCGCGCGCGGAGGCGCGCGGAGGCGCGCGTCTCCCTCCTCGTCGTCGTCGTCGTCCGCGCGGCGCCGTCGGTCGATGCGCGCGGGAGGGACGGGCGCGATGCCATCGCGCGCGCTGGGCGCGCGAGGACCGGTGGGCTGGGCGTGCGCGGCGGTGCGCGCGCGGCGAAGCGCGAGCGTCGTGGACGTCGCCGAGGTGCGAGGAAACGTATGGTTGGTCGCGCGTCGCGCGATCGGGGGGTCGTCCGACGCGGCGTGGGGGACGGAGGCGACGATGGATGCGCTCGAACCGCCGCACGTGCGCGGGTTGAATGATTACCAACGCGCGGCGGTCCTCGCACCGACGGGGGCGACGCGCGTGCTCGCGGGACCGGGGTCAGGAAAGACGCACGTGCTCATCGGACGCGTCGCGCACCTGATTCACGAGCTCAAGACCCCGCCGAACGAGATTTTGTGCATCACGTTTACGAATAAAGCGGCGAGAGAGCTTCGAGAGCGCCTGCGAGATAAGATTGGCGACGTCGCGGCGAGGGACATCACGGCGGGGACGTTTCACTCCGTCGCGGCGAGGATGTTGCGGCGACACGGTGAACGGATTCCGGGCATCGGACGAACGGGGGACTTTACCATTTACGACGCCGATGATAGTAAACACATCGTGCGAGACGTGTTGGTGAATAAATTCGGGGAGACGAAAAAGACGGCGCAACCGGGACCGCTGCGAAATTGGATCAGCACGTCGAAATCTTGCGTGAAACACTCCGTCGGATTGAACGGGTCGCACATGCTCAGAGCGCTGCTGGACGCGCACAAGCCGATTCCGTCCATGTCGCACGAGCGCTTTGTCGAGTGTTACGACGAGTACGAGACGGCGTTGCGACAAGCGAACGCGTTCGATTTCGATGATTTATTATCCGCGACGGTGGCCATGCTGGAGATGTGCCCGGATGTGCGCGCGTACTACGAGCGTCGTTGGAGTCAGGTGCTTGTGGATGAATTTCAAGACACGTCAACGACGCAATACGAGTTGATTAGAAAATTGTCGCAACCTCAGGGATCAGTGTTCGTCGTCGGTGACGCCGATCAAGCCATCTACGGATGGCGCGGCGCCGAAGTCGCCAATATTCGAACGCAATTCGACGAGGATTTTAAGGATGTGCAGACGTACATGCTCACGACGAATTACCGGAGCACGTCGACAATCGTCGAAGCGGCGCAAGCCGTCATCAAAGAGAGCTCGTTTCCCTCACCGCTCGATCTTGTCGCCAATACACCGGGTGGTCGAGACGTCGCCATCGTCGAAGCGAACAATGATCGCGAGGAGGCTGAATTTATCGCCATGGAGGTGCGCAAGATGGTCAAGGCGGATTCGGATTTGCGCTACTCGGACGTCGCGGTGCTGTACAGAACCAACTCGCAGGCTCGAGTTCTCGAGGAAGCTTTCATTCGCGCCGGCGTGCCGCACACGGTGATTGGCGACACCTCCTTCTACGGGCGTAAAGAGATTAAAGACATGATCGCGTACCTTCGCGTCGTGTTGAACCCATCGGACACCGTCAGTCTGGATCGCGTCATCAACACTCCGACGAGAGGCATCGGAAACTCGACGATTGAGAAGCTCAAGAGTTGGATCGAAACGCTACCCGGGAAGGACGGCGTGCCGCCCTCGTTAGGGGACGCCCTCTTCGGACGAGCTTGGATGCGGGAACCGGATGAAAACGCCGAGTTATTACCGAGCGCAGAGGAGATGGGCCTGTCCTCTCGGGCTAGGACGGCGGTGCTCAAATTTGCGCAGTTGATGACGGAGATGCAAGCGATCGCGGTGAACGCCACGCCCGGAGAATTACTCGAAGAAATCATCCGAAACACTGGGTACGACACCATCGTGCAAGACGCGGACGATGGGAGCGAACGCTGGGCGTTCGTGCAAGAGCTCATTCACTTGGCGAAGGAACCGCCGCAAAACGTCGACGATGCGATCCAAGATCGTGTCGGCTTGGAAGCCCTCGGCGCGTTTCTCGAAGGCATCTCGCTTCTGACGAGCGCCGAGAGCAAGGAAGAGGAGGGCGGCGACACGACGAAATTGATGACCATGCACGCGAGTAAAGGTTTGGAATTCAATTCCGTCTTCATTGCGGGCGTCGAGGACGGTTTGATTCCCTTCGTGCGCAATGGCGACGGCGACGACGACCAAGACGAGGAAGTTCGGTTATTTTATGTCGGAATCACTCGAGCGAAACGTAAGCTCATGTTGTGTCACGCGAGAGAGCGACGACGATTCGGACAGAACCCACAACCGGCGAAACGGTCTTTCCTTCTCGACAGTATTTCGGCGATGCTCACTGGCACGAAAAAGCCGGAGCGTTCCGTGTCAATGCCTCGCTCGTCGGGTCGCGATGGTACGGCGCGTTCCGGTAGAGGCAAAGTCGATTGGGGCGCCCGAGTGGCGGTTGACCTCCCGCCGCCGACTAGGAAGCGTGAAGGCACGAGACAAGACCGCATAGAAAAAAGCCGCGAGCTCATCTCAAAAGTGACCGGTACGCAATCTTCGGTCCCTCTGCCGCTGCGCAAGGCGAAACAACTGAGCGAGAAAGACGATGGTCCGAAAAAGATTACAAAGAGCGAGCGAGCGAAACCGCGACGCACCGTGCGTCGAAGAAAACCCTCCGCAGAGGAGGAAAACGCGTAGTCACACCCTCGTAGCAGAGTAGACATAGGAGTTAGCCTTGTTTAACCTGACATCCACGTCGTGGAATTGCAAAGGTAGTCCGCTCCGAGGAACCACGTGCATGGAAATGGATTGAAATCCACCGTCGCGTTGATATGTTCCTCCTCCTCTTCTTCCGGCTCCACGCGAGTGCTCGAGAAGAACGTCGGCCAGACGACGCTCAACTCGTACCACACGACATCATAATACCCCGCACTCACGCGCGCTTTGGGTTCGATGGTCGAGGCGACGGTCAATGTTCCATTTTGCACATTTTTGTTCGGCACGAAACTGAAGGTGACGCCATCGGTCGTGATTCGCGGTTCGCCGCGCACGATTTGAGGTTCGTCGTTCACCCACACTCGAACGTCCGCGGTGAGCCCGTCGACGTCAACCCTCGGTAACGCCGACACGTCGAACGGTTGACGAACGCACATCACTCGACCGACGACAAATTCTCGCAGAGGTGCCCCCGAACACGCGACGACGTCCCCGGCGTCGAATTCCGCCCCATTCCTCGAACGCGCGAACGTTTCGGCCGAGCACGTCGACGACGAACACGCGACGACGAAAGCGACCACACACGCGCGCGCCAACCTGAAACGCATCGATGTCATTATGTATATATTTAATATGCTATCACACACCTTTCGGTGTGTTGTGTTCTGGTGCTACAGTGCCTCTCACATCATCGTCTTCTCGTCTCGTCGTCATCGTCGGCGCGAACTCGACGCTCACCCTCCGAGCAATTCCTCCAACGCGCGCGTCTTATCCCCACCGCACTTGGTCATCGCCTTCAGCACCGCGCTCTCACTGAATCCCATCTCCATCAACTCACTCACCGCCGGATCCGCCTGATTCTCCGTCGCGTACTTCTTCGTCCACTCCCTCGCCGTCTCGTCGAACGTGCTCCGTTCGTCCACGTACATGCGCGCGACGACGGCGTCTTGCGGATCGTCAGGCTCCGGCGCCGCCAACAACGCCTGGCACGACAACAGCGCCGTCTTCAGCGTCAACGCAGGCGACCACTGATCCTTCAATACGTCCAGACAGATGGCCCCGCTCGCGCTCGACACGTTCGGATGCCACACCTTTGTCAAAAATTTCATCTTCGGCGGCTCGAATGGGTACGACGCGCCGATCTGAATGTCGATGTGAAACGTGCCCCCTTCGTACACCGTATCCGACGGACCTACGCGCGCGACCGTGCGAAACGTCAGTCAACGTCGCGTCCACGCGAAACACCTCGCGAGACGTCGCGCGAACGACGCGCGCGCACGCGTTGCGCGGATGAAGTCGATCGATGTTGGTGGATCGATGACGCACCTCGGATCGTGCCCTTCATGTGTACCAAACTATCGCCGTGTTGCGCCACCGTGACCCCGCTCGCGGTGTCCGACGCGATCTCTCTGAGTTCTTTTTGGATTCTGTTCGTGTCCGCCATCGCGCGCGCGCGAGCGGTTCGGTGTGACGTCGTCTCGAGCGCTCGAGCCTCGAGACGACGATGACGACGACGACGCGCGCCCGCAGTGTCCTCCGCGCGAGGACGGACGTCGGGTCGCGACGAGAAAAAACGACGACGACGCGGACGATGACGTCGTCGGTAATGCGCGCGGTGACGGTGACGACGGGGTCGGCGCGCGCGCGCGCGTCGGGGTCGACGCGGGGCGCGACGAGAACGCGTGACGCCGTCTTCGCGGGGCGAGGCGGGCGCGCGCGGAGTCGCGCGAGCGAGGGCGAACGCGAGGTCGAGGTCGAGGACGTGCCCGAGGCGTACGTCGCGTTCGCCGAGCGATTGGCGGCGGCGGCGGGGGAGGTGACGACGGCGTACTTTCGAGCGCGAGCGCTCGAGGTGGAGGATAAAAACGACGAGTCGCCGGTGACGATCGCGGATCAGACGGCGGAATCGGTGATGCGAGCGATGGTGACGAAAGAGTTTCCGACGCACGCGATATTCGGAGAGGAGCACGGGATAGAGCTCGGCGCCGGTGGGTCGAGCGAGTGGACGTGGGTGTTCGACCCGATTGACGGCACCAAGAGTTTCATCACGGGAAAACCGCTCTGGGGGACTCTCATCGCGCTCTTGCGCGACGGTGAGCCGGTGTTGGGCGTGTTAGACCAGCCCGTGTTGAACGAGCGATGGGTGGGCGTGCGCGGACGGCAGACGACGATGAATGGCGAACCGATTTCCGTGAAAAAGTGCGCGAGCATCGGCGACGCGTACATGTATAGCACGACCCCGTACATGTTCGAGGGCATGAACAAGGCGAGATACGACACCCTCGCGTCCAAGGTGAAGATACCGATGTTTGGATGCGATTGTTACGCCTACGGTTTGCTGGCCATGGGGTTCGCCGACCTCGTCGTCGAGGCGGATCTCAAGCCGTACGACTACATGGCGCTCGTGCCCATCGTCAAGGGCGCGGGCGGCCACATGACGGACTGGAAGGGCGAGGAACTCCGATTCACCGCCGATAGCGCCTCGCTCGAGGCCGGATCATACCAAGGTGAGGTCATCGCCGCCGGCGACGCCGCCGTCCTCGCCGACGTCGTCAACACGCTCTCGAAGACGCTCTTCTGACCTCGGCGTGCACTTTTTTCATTAGCGATTTGCGCGTTTACATATGTAACCCTCGAGTCACAAACCCTCGAATACATGCACTCGACCCTTGCCGCCTTCCGACCAATCGCGTCGTCTCGGCGGTCGACGCCAGTGCGACGCCGACATGTTCGGAAAGAAGAGCGAGAAGGAGGTGCGAACGACCGAATGCGAATTCACGCGCGCGTCCGTCGCGCGATCGCCGCGCGTCGAGCGCGTCGAGCGCGCGAACGGGGGCGCGGATGTCGATCCGCGGGCGGCGCGCGGTGGCGAAAACCTTCGCGGCGATCGATTCTCGGGTCGTCGCGCGGTGTGCACGCGCGGTGTGCGCGCGCGATGGGGACGTCGACGCGCGCGATCGGTGCGCGTGTTTTGTGTGCATCGATTCGCGTCGTCCGCGGCGCGAACGCGCGGGCGCGCGGGCGCGCGCGGATGGCATGATGGCGTCGACGCTTCGCGGTCGACGGCTTCGGCCCGAGCGTGGTGCCGGCGACTGGGCGCGCGAACGCGAGCGAGGACGACGAGACTGACGATGTGACTCCGTGATTGGGTTTTCTCGACGCGCGCAGAAGGAGCCCCCGGTGCCGGCGGAGCCCGGGTACGAGTACAGCTGGGAAAACATCGCCAAGTTGTCTGCGTACATCCTGGCTCTCTGGTTGTTCTGCGCGGGCGTCTACACGATGTTGCTCTTCATTACGACGGGTATTCGTCACGCGCCGTACAGACACTTGCCGCCGAAGTATTTGGGCAAATTTATCTACGCCAACAAGGACGGTACCGTCGTCACCCCGACGACGCAACCGAAATTGATGCCGTGGGTCAAGTCGATCATGTGCTCGACCAACGCCGACGACAACACGTGCGTGCCCATCGGCACTTCCTTTACGAGCAACCCGATTGGCTACCTCGAGAGAGTGTGCACGAGTCTTTGCACCAACCCCTAAATTCATACACGACCTGTAACCTAGTTCTCTTACATGTTCTACTCTTCGCGTCTAATTCGTACCGAAAGTCTCCGTCACTGTTTGACCGTCGTCGCCGAGTTTTAATTTTGTCAAGACCTCGCCATCCCTGAGAATCTCCAGCGCCTCGGGTTTCGCATCAACGCATCCCTTGGACATACCAACGTCGACCCGGATGACTTTGCCGTCGCACGCCGAGGTGATGCCATGCGGGTGCTGAATGGTGTGGCCGACGACGACGCGGTCGACGCCCGGAATCATCTTGAGCGTCTCCTTGAGCAGGTCGCAGTCGCACTTGTGCTCTTGCACGTGCGAGTAATCGCGCGCCCAAACCAAAGAATCTCTGCCCTGAACGCTCATCGGTGGTGCGTTTTTAATTTTGCCCTGTTTCATCCAAGTCGAAATTTCGGCGTTCAACGAGTCCAAACCATATTGCACGTGCTCGGGCAAAACCCCGCCGTGAACGAAGAGTGTGCTCCCGACCGCGACGACCACCGGTTGATGGGCGAGGAATCGAAGCGTCAGGGGCGCGCCGGGCGCCAGCGCACGCCAACGGTCGCGCTCGTGCTCCTTCACAAAACTGGGCAAAGTGTCCGACTTGGCGGCTTCACCGATTCTCGTCTCGCACAATCCCGCCGAAAGCCCGCAGTTCGCTTTCAACGCCTTGCCAATGTCCTGGCGTGCGCGCCAACGCGCAAAATCAGCGCTCCCCTCCGTCAACGCATACCTATACCGTCCAGCAACGTTCAACGTTTCGTGGTTCCCGTTCATCACGATGAGCTCTCCGCCGGCGTTTCGAGCCTCCGCTCGCAATCGCTCGAGAAAGTGCAGAATGGCCACCTCATCTTTCCCACGATCGAGTTGATCTCCGACTTGCACGCACGTCGTCGTGCCACCGATCCACTCATCGCGCTCGTTCGTCAGTCGCGCCGCTCGAAACGCCTCTCTCGTCTTGTCCAAATCTCCGTGCACGTCGCCGATGGCCACCAAACGCTCGACGCTCGGCCGACGATACGACGTCGACGGCACCTCCACGCTCTCTACGGAGTCGCGATGGACGACGGCGGCGCCCTGCGCGTGCAGGGTGGAGACGAAGGTGTCTACGAACGGCCCCCAGACTGGCTTGAGCTCAGCGCAATCGGATGCGTCCAACGGCCCGCTTCGACGTAATTTCGCGAGTCCGGCGCCCATATCGATCCGAGACGACGCCCCGCGTCTCTGTGCCTCCGGATGAACGCGCCGAGCGTCGCCGGCGACCGACGTGGAATGTGGTTGCTACGACGGTTGTATGTGTTGACAAATCAATCATCTTCTATGACTATGGCTGCGAGCTCTTCGGTGAGCGCAGCCTCGCTCTCGCCGAGGGCGACGAGTTTCTTAAACAGAAGATCCTTTGACGCCTCTTCCTGTCCGAGACAAGCGAGGAGATCGTTGAATTCAGCCTCGTGTGATTTTTCCGATTCAGCCACCGCGGCGTCGACGGCTTCCCTGAGTCGTATTTCACCCTCGGTCTCAGCCTGACGCCGGCCCTCTTCACGACCGGCGTCGCGCGCGGCATCGATCGCGGCAGTGTCTGGAGCCGCACCGCTGTCTGATTCCGCGATCGCGTGCAACTGTTTCCGCAAGACGTCGGCTTCTGACTCGAGTCTATACACCTCCGCCTCTAAACCATTGTACGCGGTGCTCAACGATGTGAGAGATTCCTGACGTTCCTCGGCGACTCTTCGCATCTCTTCCAACTCTGTTTTCAGGGTTTCTATTTCTTGCGCGCTCGCCCGTTTCGCCGCGTCCACGGCGGCGCGAAGTGTTTCGTTTGACGCCGCACGAGCTCCATTTTCGATGGGCGCGTCGTCGCTCGCCTTTGCATACCCGTCGGCACACGGTGACCCCAGCAATTGTTCGGCCAACACAGCGTTGCGCGAGCGTACTTCTGCTAATTCGCTATCGCGTTCTCGTAGCGCGTCTTGCAAACGAGACGCGTAGGAGGCGTCGTCTTCATTCTCGTTCTTCGCGATGCTGGGTGCCACTTGCGCATCCCCGGCTGGCTTTGCGTACATCGACATGATGGCTGATTTCACGCTTTCTTCCAGCTTTTCGATGAAAACTGTGATATCATGATCGTATAATCCATTACCGGGCGCGTCGGTGTCCTCGTCCTGCGTCGCAAGACTCGCAGCGTTTGCCCTCGTCAAAGGTTTGGGCAATGTCGGCGCTCGTGACGCGTCGGCGTACAACTGCGAAGACGTCATCGCCTCCCACTTCATGAAGTAGTTTTGCAGACCGACCCGCGAGGATACGACATCTAATACAGTTCCTGAGCTCTCCAACAAGCAGCATCCGAGGACGACGCACGCGAGCGCAGCGACGTGAGGCGACTCGGTACTTCCGCCCATGCGAGCGAGGTCCGCTACGGCGGGTAGATGCCCGGGCGACGACAGAAACGCGTCCACAGCCGGTTTGCAACCGTACAACCAGACGATCAACAGCCGTAAGAGCACAGTCTGCAACTGTTCAACTATGCCCTTGTCATCTTCGTTCGTGTGTGTCACGGCGAGTTGACGTATGCATCTCGGCAACAGGAGCTCAGAGGCGTTCGATCGCGCACTCAGAGGCTCGAGATTGACGCGGAGCGCCTTCAACCTACTTTCGTCGTTTTGATGCAGCATATCTCGTAATATGTTTGCCGCGGCGACGCTCGCATCGTCGAACGCAACCTGCGAACCACCCTTCGGCATGAGCGCTCGTGCGAGTAAGCCGCCGAGAGAAGACTCATCACTTCCATCGTCAGATCCCAGTCCAGTGGGTGCGAGTGTGGATACCAACAGCAATTGCCCGTCTTTATTGCCTCGCATAGACGCCCCCAACACTTGTGCCGCGGCGAGACGCTCAGCACGAGATGAACTGTGCAACGCGGCACGTCCGCACGCCAACAACGCGGGTTCAGTCACCGTGCCCGCTCGATCGGCGGTCGAGCTAAATAGTTCAGTCTGATTCGCATCGTGGCCGCGAACAATCGCCGCGAGCGCCCGAAGCGCTGCAACGCGCACGCTGACCGCGTTGACGGCGGAATCACCCATGGATGCGCGAACGAGAATTTCAATGGTTCCGTGCTTCGCGAGTTCGTTTTGATTCGCTTTGCAGCCTTCGATGCGTTGTTGCTTCATCAGCGCGTCCAACTCTTCATCTCTGCGCGCGTGTTTCCGTTTTCCGACGTCCTCGTCCGGACTCACGAGTAAATGAATCGTTTCGAGCGCGCAGAGCGCGTTCGCCGCCTTTTGCGCCGAAATGCCTTGCATCCCGCCGTTGCCGATCTCTCTCTCGACCGCAGCCATCCCCGGGACGCTTCGAATGAAGCCGTTCTCTCGAAACAGCGTCTGGTTACTGGGGTTATCCCGAAGCAGATTATTGCACAGCTCTAAACAGTCTTGAACGACGACCCCGCCCTCGACGCCTCCCTCCTCGCGCATCACCGCAAACGCTCGCTCAAACGCGCCCTCAAACGCCACAATCTTTTGCAACTCTTCGTCGCGCTTCGTCAACGCGACGAGCACCAACAATACCTCGTTTCGAATCACTTCGTTTTCTTTCGTGGCGTCCATGAGCGTGGGTACCGCGGTGGGATCCGCCGCCGCGCCCGCTCGCAACGCCTCGCCCTGCGTCTCGCTCACCTCGCTCAGCACCTGCGCGGCGTGCAATTTCGAGTAAAAGTCCTCCCCGCGAAGTTCACTCACGAGCTGCGCGATGTTTCTAGCGTCACCGCATATCGCCGCTCTCACCGCGTCCCTCCCCGCGCTCGCCGGACCGCTCGCCGACGCGTGCATCGCCTCGAGCGTCGCCCGCACCAACGCGTCGTCATCGTTCGTGTCTCGCAGCGTCTCAAACATCTTCTGCACCCCGACCGACGCGACGAACGCGCGCGCGAGATCATTCTTCCCCACCAGATCGCGCAGCGACCCCGCCGCCGCGATGCGATCGACCGAGAGCGCGCCGTTGATTAATCTGTCCAGCAACGGCTCCGCCCCACCGTCGTCGACGTCCAGCTCCGGCGCGCCGAAGACGATGTTCTTCGCCACGCTCGACGCACCGGCTTTGAACGAGTTCGCCACCGCACCGAGCTTCGTCAGTCGCTGCATGACGCCGCGCGTCGCGCGTCGCGCGTCCGTCGATGAGGAGGCTCTGCCCACGACGATGACGCTCCGGGACCTCACACGCCGCTCGCCCTCGACGGCGCGAGCGCGCCATCTCACGCGTCGTCGACGATGCCGACGATGCCGACGATGCCGACGATCATCGCGCGCTTTTCGTCGCGCGCCGGCGCGCCTGGGACGTTCGCCTCGCGCGCGTCGACGCGCGATCGCGTCGGTTCGATGTTAGATCGCCCCGCGACCCGAAGCGCGCTCTCGACGCGCGCGACGCGCGTCGCGCTCTCGACGCGCGTCTCGCGAACGTGGTTGACTCGTTCGCGCGCGCGCGGTCGCGCGCGCGCGAGAAACGACGACGACAAGAACGACGACGAGGACGTCGGGTCGATGGGCGCGTCGACGAGGCGTTTCGACGCCGCCGACGACGCGGCGCCCGTCTCCGCGGGTCCTCGCGAGGATTTGGAGTTTGCGTTCGGGGCGGATTACTCTGGCGATGGACTGAGCACGCAGGGTGACGCTGTGGTCAAGGGCGTGGCGGCGGTGGAGGATAAACCGAGCGGGATGACGCTCGACGTGGATTACTTGCAAGAGCTCATCGCGATTCAAGAGGATTGCCCGAAAGAGATCGGCTTCTTCGGGACGAGAAACATGGGTTTCATGCATCAGCAATTGATTGAAATTTTGGCGTACGCGTTGTGTCTTACGGGAAATCACATCTACACGAGTGGGGCGACCGGGACGAACGCGGCGGTGATTCGAGGGGCGCTGCGCGCCGAGCAGCCCGAGCTGCTCACCGTGGTGTTGCCGCAGAGTTTGGCGAAACAGCCGCGAGAATCTCGAGAATTATTGGAAAGTGTGGCGCAGATAATGGAGGCGCCGGAGAACGACGACATGCCTCTCGTCGAGGCGTCGAGAATCTGTAACGACACGATCGTGAGCAAGGTGAAACAAATCATCGTCTTCGCGTTTCACGATTCGAGATTGTTGTTGGAGACGTGTCGCAACGCGAAGACGATGCGAAAACTCGTGACGCTCTTCTATCTCGATTAGTTGTAGTCGATGCGCGTTAAGTTGTATTCTATTTATGTCGTCTGTACTAAATTATATCAATGCAAGCGCGGTTCACCCCTCCCCTCAATCAACAGACGAGGTTCGCCGCGTGTGTTATCTAGAAGCTATCTCAAGATGCCGGCGTCGGGTCGCTCCCCGCGAACGTGATCATTTCGTGTGCGGGCGGTGGCGGTGCGTACGAATCATCCGGATGCGGCGCATCCGAAGGTCCACTCGGTCCTCGCTCGACGTCGCCGTCCCAGATTGCGTTCTCCATTCCGGGATTCGCGGCAAGGCTCGCGGTGTCGCTCGTCGGTCCGCTCGAGCGACCCGTCGGTACAAACGTGCGCATGGTGATCGTTCTATCGGGCGTCACGCCGTCGCCGTGTAACGTGTAATCTTGATACGTCGCCCCGAATTGATGAACCGTATCGTCAAACACGTCGCGAACGGATACAAAGTTGACGATGTTTGAGACGAATCCGCGCTTCGACCCATTCGGATCGACGAAATCCGAGTAAGGAAAAGCGAACCACATCAAGAATGAGATGATGACCATCTCGCAACAGATGAGAACATCTTGTACCGCCCGACCTTCCTGTGCGTTTTCTAAGCTACCGGTTCTCACCGCCATCGCGGTGAAGAAGCTTTGCCAAAAACTCAAAAAGATTACGCTCTTCACGATGATAAACTTCAGCAACGGATTGTACTTGGCCAGAGGATCGTGCGCGCCGAGGTAAAACATCCACAGGGCATACAGCGCCACAGTGTACGAAATATTATAAACGAAGAGTATGTACACGTACGCCTTCAAAAAGTTGATCTGACCGTCTCCGAGCCGCCCCTTCGCTTGCAGTACGATTTCTAAAATCGACAGTATCGGCTTGATGTACACGAATTGCAAGCACCCTTGCTTACACCTTCGAATGAAGTTCCCATCCACGACGAGATCCCGCTCGAAAAAGCACGTCATCTTCAACCAAGACCCACACTTTATCTCCTTCCCCGACATCGCGTTGACGATGGCGCCCGGACCTCCCACGTACGCCAGACAAAGATTCAAAAAATTATACACGACCCAACTCTCGTAACAATCCCGCACCACCTCGATGTAAATCGCGTTCGTATCGTTCGTCACGAGCGCGATCCAACTCAGCAAAGAAAACACGGGCACGATGAGAATCACGCGGTTGATGTGTCGCTGCACGTGCGGCATGGTGTAGTGCTTTACGTGCATGGCCACCAACGCCAGCGCCACCACGGCGCTCGACCACGCCATGAACCCCGTGGCGTGATGCGCCGCCTTGTACCCGACGTACCACGCGTTCGTCATCTCGCACGACGTGCCCGTCTACCGCGCGCGACGCTCGCGTTGGATTTCTGCCACCTGGCGCGTGTGCGTCGCGCGTTCGGCCGCGATCGGTCGCGATCGACGCGTGCGTCTCTCTGCGCGCGCGCGCACGCGCGGGGAACGTCTTCGAGCGTCTCTCCGCGTGCGCGCGCGCACACCGGCGACGCGTCGCGCTCTGACGCGAGGCTCGGTTCGAACGTTGCGGTCTCGGGCGCAACGGCGCCCGACCGCACAGATCCCCGCGCGACGCCGCCATGCCGGAGGAATCGGAGACGCGAAGCGCGGAAGCGTCGCCGAGCGCGAAGAACGACGCGTCCGCGACGAGCTCGAGCGCGCCTCGCGGTGCGGAGCGCGAGAACGAGGGCGCGGCGGACGTCGGATCGCTTCTGGATGCGCTCGTGCGCCAGCGTTTAAGCGACGCGACTCGAATGCCGACGCACGAGTTTTGGGAGACGCAGCCGGTGGGACAGTTCGGCGACGACGTTCGCGGCGAGGCGCTCAAGGAGGGACCGATCGACGCGCCGAAGACGCCGACGGAGGTGTCCGAGGAGGGGGGCGCGTTGCCGCCGGGATACGAGTGGTGCTCGTGCGACTTGACGTGCGAGAAGACGCAGGAGGAGGTGTACGAGCTGTTGACGAATAATTACGTCGAGGATGATGACGCGATGTTTCGGTTTCAGTACTCGCAGGAGTTTTTGAAGTGGGCGCTTCGACCGCCGGGATATCACGTGGACTGGCACGTGGGCGTGCGGCTCAAGGTGACGAAGACGCTCGTCGCATTCATCACCGGTGTTCCGGCGAAAGTGCAGGTGAACGGCAGGGAGATTGAGTTGGCGGAGATTAACTTTTTGTGCATTCATAAAAAGTTGCGATCGAAGAGAATCGCGCCGACGCTGATTAAGGAGATTACGAGACGCGTCAACCTGCGAGACGTGTGGCAAGCGGCGTACACCGCCGGCGTCGTGTTGCCCAAACCCATCTCCCGCGCGAGGTATTGGCATCGAAGCTTGGACATTCGTAAGTTGGTTGAGATTGGGTTCACGCGTTTGGGGAGAGACAATTCCATGTCTCGCGCCGTGCAGGCGTACAAGCTTAGCCCAAAGCCGAAATCCGAAGGTTTGCGACACATGACCAAGGACGACGTCCCCAAGGTGGCGGCGTTGCTCTCGAAATATCTTAGCAAATTCGCCGTGGCGCCGATTTTGAGTGAGGCGGAGGTCGAGCACTTATTGCTTCCTCGCGAAGACGTTGTGTACTCGTACGTCGTGGAGGATGAAAAGACGAAGAAGATTACCGATTTCATCAGCTTTTACAATTTGCCGTCGCAAATCATTCACGGAAACACCAAGCACAAGACGCTCAAGGCGGCGTACTCTTATTACAACGTCGCCACCTCCGTGCCTCTCGTGGAACTCATGGAAGATGCGCTCATTCTCGCCAAGTGCAACGATTTCGACGTCTTCAACGCGCTCGACTTGATGGAGAACAACACCTTTCTTCGAGAGCTCAAATTCGGCATCGGCGACGGCAACTTGCACTATTACCTCTACAATTGGAGAGTCACGCACGATATCGAGCCGAGTCAAGTCGCTCTAGTGCTCACGTAAATTCATTTTGATCGAAACATTCATCATCATCGCGTATTGGCGCTCAGCCGACCGCGCGACGAATCCATTCGCGTTTTCGCCAGAGACTCGACTCGACTCGACTCGACCCGCCTTGAACGCCGTCCCGCACACACCGCCGCGCCCGTCGCGCGCGCGACGCGAGTCGCTCGGACGAGACCGAGACGACATGTCGCGCTTCATGCGCGACCTCGCCACGGGCGGGGCGTCGTGTGAGCCCGCGGACGGGGCCGGGCCGAGCGGCCAAACGCAGAATCCAATCGCGCGCGTCGCCAACGTCGTTCTCGGCGATCGAGGCGGCGCCGCGCGCGAGCAACAGATGCAGGCGGTGCGAGCGTCGGGTGAGTGTCGTCGTGCGCGATCGTTTGCGCGTTCGGCGCGTCGTGCGGCGCGTTCGTTTGACTGACGAGTCGATTCGCGCGTTTTCGACGCTGCAGAGCAAAGAGAGTTCGCCGCGTTACACGAGGCGAACGGGATGAACTTGGCGCGAGAGGGATTGCTGGACGGTGTCGACGCGAGATTGAACGAGGCTGGACCGAGGACGATGGGGGCGCCGACGATGCCGATGATTCCCGACGCGCGTTTCGACGCGCGCGTGTCACCGCTGGACAAGCACGTTTCGCGAAGTCGCAGCGCAGTCATGGCGAGACACATGCAAGCGCAAGGGCAGATGACGAGTGGGTTCGAGCACATGCATCTTAATGAGATGGAGATGAACGCGCGGGCGAGAATGGCACACGAGGCGGCGATGCATCGGGAGATGCAGCAGCACGACCGGTGGGCGCGCAGTTATCACGACATTTGGCAAGCGCACCAAGGGTCGTCGAGTTCGTGGGCGAACGAGTTCGCGCAGGGCGAGGGCATGCGTGATCAGTGGGCGCAAGAGTTTCAGCGTTCTCGGATGATGCACACGCCGCCGCCACAAGCCGAGGGGTGGGCGCAAGAGTTTGGCGCGAACAGAGGAGAAGCGTGGGGCGACGAGTTTGCCGCGAGAAATAAAAACGCATGGGTGGATGAGTTCGCTCAGCAGCGCGCTCGGGAAGCCCCCGTGTTGGACGTCGCGGCGCAAACGGCGAAGCAGAGCGGCGAACTCGCCGCGACCCTGAATGCGGACCCGAAATTTGCGAACTCAAAGTTTGCGCAACTCATGTCCAAACTCGGGAGCGGACAAGTCGTCGTCAAAGACGACGGGCTTCAGGAGATTGGTCACGCGCCGCAGGCGTCGCACGTCGCTCAGGGTGAGCGATGGGCGCGTGAGTTTGAGACGCACAATCAGCAGGCCGGCGGTTTGGCAAATCAGTACGCCGCGCAGGCGGCGCAACGTCAAATACCGATGGGCCAAGCGTGGGCGCAACAGTACTCGCATCAGGAAACGCAACGAGTAACTGAGAATGAAGGTAAGATTGACGATTGGGCGGAGGAGTTTAAGAGCGTTCCTAAGGAGTGGGCGAGCGAATTCGAAGAGATACAGCGTACGAACCCCGATTGGATGGAAAACGTTTGGGACGAGATGCAACAAAACTCGCTCTCAGAACGAAGCAACTACAAATTCACCGACCCGAATCCATACTTGGGGCAGAGTGGACTTCACGAGAGGACAACGGAATTAGCGAAAGCGGGTGTGTTGACCGAAGCGGTACTCGCTGCCGAGGCGTGGGTGCGTCAAGATCAGAAAAATAGCGAGGCGTGGTACCATCTCGGCAGGATTCAGGCGGAAAACGACGACGACCAACAAGCCATCGCGGCGATGAGCAAGGCGTACGAGGCAAACCCGAGAGACACCAACGTCCTTCTAGCGCTCGCGGTGAGCCACGCGAACGAACTCGACCAGGATGAGGCGCTCGGGCACGCGCGAGAGTGGTTGGCGAGCCAAGAACAGTTTAGACACATCGCCAATGCCACGGTGCCCGCAACCGCGGAGAGCGTCATGGCCATGTTCCAACAAGCGGCGCGCCAGGCTCCCAACAATGCCGACGTCCAAACGGTCTTGGGCGTCATGGCGCACATCACGAGAGACTACGAGCAAGCCGTCGACGCGTTTCGGCGCGCGGCAACGCTGCGACCCGACGACCACTCCCTGTGGAATAAAGTCGGCGCCACGCTCGCAAACGGCGCCGACAGCGCCGACGCCGTCGCCGCATACCGCCGAGCGCTCGACATCAAGCCCAACTACGTCCGCGCCTGGTCCAATATGGGCATCAGTTACGCCAATCAAGGCCGGTACGCCGAATCGCTCCCGTATTACATTCGCGCGCTCTCCATGAACCCGAGTCACGACAGTCCCACCTGGGGATACGTTCGCATCAGTCTCGGGTGCACGGGACGCTTAGATATGATGCCACGCGTCGACGCGCACGACGTCACCGCGCTTCAGCGCGAATTTCCGCTGTGATTGAATTGAACAATTCGTCTGGAACGACTGAAAACGAGTCTCCTCACTCTTCGATGCGCCTCGTCGTCCTCGTCCTCGTCGCCTTCGTCGTCGCCCTCGTCGACGTCGCGCGCGCGAGCGACGAAACCTTCGTCGAAGAAGTCCTCGTCGAGCGTCTCAACGACGGTGTCGGCGCCCTCGTGTTCTCGTTCACGAGCGATGCGCCCGCGAACTCGACGCACCTGAGTAAAACGTCGAAACCGATCGCGTCGCTCATGCGCGTTTCGCGCGCGGAGACGCTCGATCTGTGGTTTGGACGTGGACGGTGGAACGCGCGTCGATTGGGAGCGCCCACGGTGACGGCGAAACCGTCGGGAGCGGAGGTGGTGGGGACGTGGGACGTGGCGGACGCCGATGCCGGGTGGCGAGACGCGACGACGATGTTGGGTGGGATATTCTGCGCCTCTCTCAGTGGATTGCGCGCGTCCACGGCGACGACGACGCCGGCGGTGATGTTTCGACCGTGGGATGGATCGTCCACGACGACGAAACGCGTCGATAGAGAGATGGTGACGAAATACGCGCACCTGCCGAGAGAGGCGGTGTGCGTCGAAAATCTGGCGCCGTGGTTGAAACAGCTACCCTGTCGCGAGCGCGGTGGGTTCGCGCGCGCGCTTCGGTCGGCGCACGATGTCTTCGGTGCCGAGCACCTCACGTTCGGCGTTCGCGCGCGCGCGGTGGCCGACAGGCTTCGCATAGAGCAGACGTTGATGATAGTGCTTCCGAGCGCTTCAGCGGCGTTCGCGAGAGCGAGAGACGCACTCTCGAGCGCCGAGAACGCGCGGTGCGTCGCCGCCGATCGGTCGGTGCTACACATACGACACGGGGATTCTTTGAAAACGTACGAGGCGGGCGTCGACGCGTTTCCTGAATCGATGGAGGGCGAGACGTCGTTTCGCACGCCAACGCTCTTCGTCGAGCGCTTCTTCACCGGAACGGGCAACGAGGCGGGAGGCGTCGTCTTCGACGTCGAACGCGCGGGCGGCGGCTTAGGCAAACTCGCTAATCGCCCGCCGGTGCGCGTGCGACTATTTCAAACCTTCTCGTGGTTCGTCAAGATGTATCTGCACACGCTCACCGTCGAAATCGACGGACGCACCGTCTCCAGAGACGCTGTGGACGGCGTACGCTTCGTCCCCGCGGTGGACCGCGAGCGGTCGTCCGAGCTCGAGGTACAGATGATGCTTCCTGCGAACGCGTCGACTATTCGGTTACAGTTCGATTACGATAAAGGGTTCCTTCGCGCGCACGAGTTTCCGCCAGATGGCAACCGCGGGTTTGATTTACCGCCCGCGCGCGTCGACGCCTTCATCGTCGGCGTTGATTCCGCCGCGACGTCAACGATTGCGACCACGCGTCGAACGCCGTTTCTTGATCGTTTGCGCGCCGACGGTGTCGCACCGACCGCGACGTACACGCAGGGACTCTTGCTTCTCCTCCCGACGCCCGATTTTTCGATGACGTTCAACGTCGCCGGCATGACGGGAACCGTCTTAAGCATCCTCTTCGTATCGACGATCGCGCGTCTCATCTCCCGCGAGGCGTGGCGTGGGTACGCGCGGTGAATTCATTATACAGTATCTAGAACAAACACGTGTATTATTAGTAACGACCAACTGACAACCGAGCAAGAGCGAAATCGTCCGCACCGGCGCCGACGGCGATAGAAACGCGATGATAATGATGCGTGAAAATATCATACAAGAACGCGTGACGCTCACGCGCGTTTCGATTTCGTACGTCTCCTCCGCGACGAACGGGTTCGCTCAACGTACGGATGCGTCGTGTGGGCCACAGTGCTCGCCACGATAACGACGAGACACGCCACGCGCGATGGCGGCGGCGCGCGACCCTCCGCCGCAGCCTGTAACACCCCGGTCAAGACCAACCCACACACCACCGCGAACCCTTTTGCGATCGAGCCTAATCGTTTCGTAATCTCCCCGACGAGCACACCACCGATCGCCGCTGAAAACGCCGGCGCGAGCGTCGACGCCGTCCATCCGGCAAACGCGTCGCTCGGCAAAAACGTCCCGCGCGTCGCTTTTTCCACCAACAACACCATCGGCGCCCCCGTGATCGCCATTTCCAGCGTCATCTTCGCCGGACTCGTCTCCCCGCTCTGTAACAACGTCTGACACAACGCGCCGGAGAGTCCCGAGAGCGCAGACGCCGTCGCCGCGTACGCAGCGCCCGCCGTCGCCGATACGGCCGACGCCGTCCCGCGCGGTTCCGCGTCCTCACCGCTCGCACTCAACCACATCCCGGCCGCGACGACAGCCATCAAACTCACAACCTGCACGAAACTCTGTCGCGCGCGACCCCCCGTAGCGATGTACAGACACACTGCCCCGCTGACGATTTTCGTTTGGTTTAAACAGTTGAACGCCGTCGCGCCGAGTCCCGACGCGGCGGCTCTCGCGAGCAAGAGATTCTGCGTCGCGTACACGCCCGCGGGCACGGCGGCGCGACGTAAGCTCGTAAACGTGATGCCGAGCGTTTTCGACGCGCGTTCGGCGCGCGACGCCAAGAGACGCGCGAGGGAGAGCGCGGCTTTGATGCATTCGGTCGCGAGCACCAAACTCACGGGTGACGCGTCGGCGGCGTAGGCGTCGCGAAGAAAGGGTCCCGTGGCGTACTGCACGGCGAGACACGCGCACAGGATGAGCCCCGACCGTTCGGACGCGGTCGTGGACGCGCGCGCGGACGCCGTTACGCGCGGGCGGTGACGGGTGGACGTCATAGTGTGCCGCGGCGGGGTGTCTTCGTCGCGAAGGAGCTTCGACCCGGAGCGTCGCGCGCGGCGTCGACGGACGAGCGAGACTCGTCTGCCTTCGCGCGTCGGCGCGAGCGCAGCGTCGGCGCGCGCGTGACGCGAGCGTCGAGGGCGCGCGGCAAATCGAAACGATCGAACGTCGGCGTTCGCATCCGAGAAAGCTTGCGCGTCATCGCGAACGCGCGCCATGGCGGACGCGTCGCAGTTACCGAGACGGATCATAAAGGTACGCGTCGACGGCGCGCGCGCCCGCGCGACGCGACGGACGAGCGCGCGCGCGAGGGGTGGGAGACGAGGAGACGACGCGGCGAGAGAGAGAAGAAGAGAGAAAGAGAGAGGAAGGAACGTTGACTGACGACGCGCGCGCACACGCACGACTTTCACGCACGCACAGGAGGCCCAACGATTACAGCAGGAACCGATTCCCGGAATCTCTGTGCGCGTGAGCGAATCGAATCTTCGTCACTTTTTCGTCGTCTTGGACGGACCCGAGGGCACGGCGTACGAGGGCGGCAAGTTTAACCTCGAGCTCTTCTTACCCGCGGATTACCCAATGGCGCCGCCGGAGTGCTTTTTCAGGACGAAGATATATCACCCGAACACCGATAAGATCGGGCGCATCTGTCTGGACGTGTTGAAGGATAAGTGGTCGCCGGCGTTGCAAGTGAGGACGATTTTACTGAGCGTGCAGGCTTTGATGAGCGCGCCGAATCCAGACGACCCGCTGAGAGAAGACGTGGCCGACCACTGGAAAAGCGATGAGAAGGGGGCGTTGGCGACGGCGAAAGAGTGGACGGCCAAGTACGCGCGACCGTGAGCGTGTGTACGCGTCGCCGGGGCGTCGGTTTGGCGAAGAAGTAGACACTTCTCGAGTTACGAGTTACATTAGTTCTTTCATCGCACTAGACATTTAATTATGATACACTAAGGTGTTCTCACTACAGCGCGAATGCGTACTAATCGTCGAGCTATTCCTCTTCGTCCTTCTCCGCCTCGGCGAGAAGTCTTGCGCGTTCCTGCGCGCGTTTCAATCGCTCCAAAACGACGCTTTCGAAATCGGCATTCGCCGCGTGCGCCGGCGCCTTCGGCACCGCGCTCGCGCGCTCCTCGTTTGCTTCGGGCGCGTTCGCATTTCCACCGCTCGCGACGCTCGGCCGCGCGTCTGCCGCGACGTTCGCGGACGCGCGCCTCTGAGGCGGAACCGCCGCGCGAGAAATAATCAACGCATTGTCCGCTCTCCCACACGTTGCCGTCGACGCCCGAACGCACGTCTCCTCGTCCGCGAAAACCACGAGCGCGCTTCCCTTCTTCTTCTTTCCCTCCCGTATCACGACGTCCTCCACGCGTCCGATTTTCTCAAACGTCTCTCGCAACTCCTTCGCCGTGTACGCGTCCTCGTCCGCGTCGCCCGCGCGTCGCCACACAATCTTGATCGCCCTGTACAGGTGCGTCGGTACCTCCGCGCGCGCACTCACCGAGACTCCGCTCGCATCATCCCCGCTCGCCGCGCATCCACGCGTCGCCTCCTCGCGTCGTCTCCTCAACCGTTCCAACTCGGCGCGCAGTCGCTCCCTGGCCGCCGCCTCCTCCCCCGCGCGAACCCCACTCGCCGCCGCGCGCTCTCTCGCCTCCAAATCCTCCACCGCGCGTCTTCGCTTCGCATCTCTCGCCGCGTGCGCCTCCTCTCTCGCCGCCCTCGCGCGCAAGACATCGTCCAACGCGCGTCTCGCGTCGACGTCGGCGAGCGCGTCGTACGCCTTTTGCAACGCGTCAAACTCCTTCTCCGCGACTTCGCGCTCGCTCGCCGGTCGTTTATCCGGGTGTTTCTTGAGCGCGAGTTTACGGAACGCCTATGCGGATCGCCCGTCGTCGTCAGTCGTTCGAGTCGTCGTCCACGGCGTCCGAGGCGTGTCCCCGAGAAATCGCGCGGGGCATCACGAGTGACATCTTCGAGACGTCCTCGCGCGCGATGCGACGCACTTTTTTTATAGTCGCCTCGTCCGGGGCGTCCTGGAATCGTAAACCGAGCGTTTCGTACGCGCGCGCGTCGACGTCCGTCATGACGCCTCGCGTCGCGCGACGACGACTGCGGGAACGCTGCGCGCGCCCAATGCGCTCCAAAACACCTCGTCGACGATCTCGCGGCAGTCACCGACGCGTCACCGCCCGCGCGCGCGTTCTCGACCGCGACACCGCGAGATATGATGCTCGTGCACGTCCAACCGCTTCGCGCGCGCGATGTGATGCCCGGAACCGCGCGCGCGAGACGCGAATGCATCGCCCGATCGACGGCATCGTGCGCGAGCTCATCCTCGACCGCGCGCGGCGCTGCCGTGGTCGTTCGCGCGGGGAAACAACCGTCCTCTAACGGTGGTCGATACTACGCCGGTAAGGGCAAGTACATCAGAGACGATCGCGGATTGGTGTCCAAGACGGGACGAGACGATTTGTTCACCGGCGGGTTCGCAGGCGGCGAGAAGGGCTTGTGGGCGTATCGCGACGAATTGGCGGAGAAAAACGCCGCCAAGGCGCTCGAAAAGAAGAAACGCGCGCGAAAAGAGTCTCGAGATGTGTCTCTGGCGAAAGATTTCGGTGGCATGGCCGGCGGGTTTCCGGGAGGTGAGATGGGCGTAAAGTCATTCAACGCCACTGGTTCGGTGCCGGAGACGCCGACGCCGACGCTCGGGTGGGGACCGCCGACACTGGGCGCATTGGCGGTGGTGTGCGGAATGACGTATTACACGACTGGTGAATTGAGCGCGGATGCGTTGGTGAAGACGGCGAAGAGCGTGGTGGACGCGGTGGCGAACGGTGTGAACACCGCGGCGACGTCGGTGGACGCGGGCGACGCGGCGGAGGGCGTTGGCGCCGGTTTGGACGTCGTCGGAGCGGGACTCGGCGCCGCCGCCGTCGTGTTCGGTCAAGCGATCGATCTCTTACCGGAACCCGTCAAAGAGGTCGGCTCGCAGGCGGCGAGCACGGCGTTCACGATCTTGATTGGTGTCATCGCGGCGAAGATTCTCTTCGATAAAGCCGTCGCCGCCGTGGGAAGTTCGATTAAAATCGCTATTCTCGGCGCGTGTTCGGGCGCCATCGCGCTCAAGATTCTCAACATCCTTTAACCGTTCGAATCGACTCAATCACTCGAATTCGACGATTGTGTCGCACGTCACGTCGTCGTCGTCGTCGCGCGCGCGCGTTACATTACCATTGTGATGGAACAATTTTCATTTCTTTACTTTACATCGCTCTTCGACCTCGCGTGCCTCGCCGCGACTCTTTCAAATCCTCCGGGGCTAACATGTCGGACATGGATATGAACATGCCAGATTCATCCTCGTCTGAACTGTACGCGTACTGTCGTGCGGCAGTCTCTTCGTCCGAGTCCAAGGCGAGGGCGGCAAAGCCGGAACGGGTGGCGACGACTTCGTCGTCGTCCGTCTCGTCCTCGTCCTCGGCGTGGACGTCGTCGTCCGAATCGTCATCCGTCTCGGCGACGACGACTCTGGCGCGTTTCACCGGGTCGCCCTCGGGCGGTGGGATGGCGTAGGGAATCTTACCCTCGTAAATCATCGCCAAGACGGCTTGACCGGCGCGTTGGACGTCGACGCCGCGCGCGCGCTTGAATCCTCGCATGCCGCCGTACGCGTGACAAAACGAGAGCGGAGACCACGGTAACTCGTCTTCGGTCAAATCCTCGTTGTTGAGAAGTTCGAGAATTTCGGGATCGTACTCTCTCACCGGACGCACCTTGAGTACGGCGTGGAGCGGCACGGCGAGCAACGCGGCGAGCTTACCGTCGCTCGAACCGCTAAACTTTCGTTGAATCGCTTCCCATCTCGCCGCGCCGACGAGTTTCGCCTCGGCGAGCCAACGAATGGCGCTGAACGGTTCGCGCACCACGGGGTGTGGAATGAGATTCCCGATGATTTGTTCCGCCGGGGAGACGTCCACGCGAGGAAATACCAAGCCCGGTGAATCGCACAGACACGTCGCGTCGTCGAGGATGAGCGTTTGGAGCGTCTTGGTGTGACCGGGCGTCGCCTTGACACTCACCGCTTTGCGCCGGAGAATCGAGTTCACCATGGACGATTTACCGACATTTGGGTGACCGACGAGACCTATCATGATTCGACCCTCAGATTTCACGCGCTCGAGTTCCTCGCGTTCCTCGTTCAAGGCTTGACGCACCGATTCCTCGACCTCTTTATCTCCCGCTTCCTCGTCTTCTTCGTCTTCCTCGTCGTTTTCGGCGGCGTTCTCTGCGTGCTCCTCGTCCTCTGGATCATCCTCTTCCGCCGCGTGGCGTTTACCCGTGCGCGCTAGTTCGTGACACACTTTTAAAAGCGCGTCTCGACCGATAGGGATGGTAGACGGACGGTGCATGCGCGTCGATGCGTCTTCGCGTTCGTCGCAATTTTTGTTTTTGCGCTCCCAAAAGCGTTCATCCGGCGGTGCCTCATCACGCGACGAAAAGCCGACGACCGCGTCGATTCCCGGTAACGTCGCGAGGAGATGCTCCGCCCACCCGTCTATCGCGCGCATCGGCACCGCGTCCGTCTTGTTCAAAACCACGACGAGCGGTTTCCGCAACCGTCTCGTCACGTGCGCGTACAGCGCCGGCGGAAGATGAAGCATCGGATTCCGCGCGTCCACCACCACCACCGCCACGTCCGATCGCTCTAACACTCGCCATAGCTGTCTCCACACCTCTATGTTCTGTTCAAACGCCGGCGCGTACCCTCCCGCCTCGATCATCGCCTCCTTGGCGTGTCGCAACCACTTTACGAACGCCTTGCGCTCTCTCGCGTGCAACTTGCCTCGTTTCAATTCGTAATCCCACTTCGGTCGCGCCGGCATCAATCCCAACGACCGCGCGTCGTCGTGAAACATCTCCGGCGTGCGTTCGACGTACCCTCGCGGTTCGCTCATCAACGGTCGCCTCGCGTCTCGCACGCGTCGCTCGACGTCGTAGCTCGCCTCCGCTGCGAGCACCGTCGTCACGCCCTGCCTGTGCGCGCCGCCACTTCCGATCCCGCGTCGTTTCACCGCGTCGCGCGTCTTCGTGGACTTAAGCCCGAGACTCTCGACGGTGAAGACGGTGGTCGCCATCCCTCGTCGCGCGTCGACGCGGCCGTCCGTGCGCTCATGTTCCTCCGCCGCCGCGCGAATGCCGCTCAGCATGTCGCCTTTTTCGCGCTTCTTGGCGCCGGCCGCCATGCGGGCGAGGTGGTCGGCTCTTTTGGGCGGCATCGCGCGCGTCGACGCCGCGCCAAGCACGCGCGTGGGAGGAGGCGCGCGGCGGTGAGTGACGCGATGAGTGTCGTCTGGGCACCTTTTTCGTTGGCGGACGAGACGCCGACGATGCCGCGAGAAACGATCGACGGGTCGCCGCTGTTGGAGTTTGGAGTGGTAGATTACAACAAATTCGCGCGACTGTGGTAATGCGTATTATCATTCAGCGATGTTTTCGTGCGAATCGAAGAGGCCGCTGCCTCGGGATTGGGTTCTGGAAATCGGCGTGCTCGACAGAGACGACGTGCGCGCCATGCGACGCTTGCTCGGCGTTCTCGAGAGTGAGAGTCGACTGGGCGTGCGGCTGAGCTTGCCGGCAACTTTTCGAAGGAGCGCCTCGCCGTCTTTTTTCGTTCGAACACTGTTGATGTCCTCGATGTCGTATTCGAGCGACGCGAGCAAGAGTTGTCTGCACTCGTCGTACCGCTTGGTCTCGTAGAGGAGCTTGGCGAGCTCAACGCCGTGAATCAGACGCGTCGGCGCGATTTCGATAGCGCGTCGAAAGTATTCCTCAGCCTTTTCGATCGTCGCCGGTTCGATGGCGCCGTAAATTTTACGGATGAGATATCGCGTGAACCCGCCGATGTGAGCCATGGTGTGCTCGAAACGCGCCAAGACGTGATACGCGTCGTCGTTGTTCGGTTCAATCTCCAACGCCTTGACGAGGTTGCTCTTAATGGAGTGTGTGAGTTCAACTTTTTGTTTCGCCTCGGTGAACATGCTCAGACGCGCGTTCGCGACCGCGAGCGCGGTGTACGCTTTGGCGTCGTTCGGTGCGAGTTCTATGGCTTGCGCCGCTAATTCGCCCGCTTTCGAGGCAAATTGTCGCGCCAACACCTTGTTGTGAAAGATTTCGTGATCGAAGACTCTGTCACTGAGCTCCTTACTCAGACTGTACATGATCACCGGGTCCTTTGGTCTGAGTTCCATGGCGCGCTCGAACGCTCGCTGAGACTTTTCAGAATCACACGCCCTGTCATACGCTCGCCCTTCCTCCATGAGCTTCTCTATGAGTTCGCGAATCTCTGGTGTCTCCTCGTTTTCCGCGTCTTTCTTCTTCGGCTCCTTGTCTCGCACTCTGCCCGACTGCATGGCGTTCTCCCACGTCTTCAAGGCGTTCCACCGTAGTTTTGGAAACATCACCTCGGGTTTCTTCCCCTCTCGTCTCGAAGACGTCCTCTCATCGACGATCGAATCGCTCTCAAACGTCGCCAATAACCAATCAGGTACTAAACTCAATCTACTACCGACGATGAGCGGAATCAAAATAATCTGTCGCGGAATCTCAAACGTTCCCAGCGTGACGTTCAACACAAACGTAAACAGTTTAAACACTTTGAAATCGAACACGCTCGATCTTCCGCTCAGCGCGTTCACGATAGTTCGCGCCGCCTTTCCAGTCAATCTTCGCACGCTCTTCGCCGCCGACCTCGCCGCGAGTCCTGTGCGTCTTGCCGCGCGCGCGCCTGGCACGCGAAGGTTGACCTCTCTCCCCGTTCTCCCACCCGGCGTCGCCGTCCCCGCGCTCGGCCCAACCTTGGGCGCGGGCGTCATCCCACCGTCGATGAAATATTCGCTAAATAAATCCTCGTCCTCTTCGTCCGTCTCGTCCGTCCACTTGGGCTCTCGAATCGGCGACGCTGTCGCCGCGTTCACTCTCCGGCCCGAGTGTTCACTCGCCGCGGGAGACCCGAGCCTTTTCGGTCGCGGCGCGTGCGCGTGAAGCGTCCATTTGCCGAAAAATCCGGTGAGATCTTCCGCGAACGTCGCGTACATGGGCGTCGTACCTGCGCGAAGACGCGCTCGTTCCTTCGTCAGTCTCCTCCGTTCCCCAAAATGCGCGCGACTGAACGATTGCATGAATCGCGCGCACACGACGTCGACGCGCGTGTCTCGCGATCGCCTCGCACACGCACTCTCCACGAATGATGATTCATCCCTCACTCGCTCGCTGAGGCTCGGGCGTCCGGGCGCCATGGCGCGCGGTAGCGCGCGCTCTGACGGGAACGAACGAGAGTGGTGCGCTTTTCCTCGCAGAGGCGCGGGACGGGCTCCGAGGCGAGGACGACGCGTTTGAGCATCACACGGCGGAATCTCGCGAACTATCGGCTAGGCTAATGTATTCTAGTCGAACCCCGAGCGGGGGATCGGGTTTGTTGTGATCGGTTGGAGGATCGGGCGGCGGACGCGCGGCGAGTCGGCGGTTCACAGCCAGGCTCGTCGCGCGCGCGGATTCCAAGTCGGCGAGGACGCTCGGGAAGAGCAGACGCTCGTCCTTGTCTTTTGACGCGCACGCGTGGAATACGCGTGAAATAGCGATTATGGAGGGGTGCGAATCATTCTCGACGCCCTCGGGTGGAAGTTCGAGTCGACGTTGGGAGTATCCGACGACGGCGACGACTTGCATGGGATGCAAGTCATCCCACGGCTTTCTGGCGGTGAGAAGTTCCCACAAGACGACGCCGAAGGAGTACGAATCTGCTCGTTCGTCGTAATCCTCGGCGCGGAGCATCTCGGGCGCCATCCATTCGGGAGTTCCGTGGAATTCGCTCTTGGCGCTGATTTGCGTCGCTTGCCGCATGCGCGCCAAGCCGAAATCGGCGATTTTCACGCGCCACTTTTCATCTACCAAAATATTTGGACTCTTCAGATCCAAGTGAAGGATCGGCGGCGATCGCGAGTGTAAATACGACATGCCGCGCGCGACGGCAATCGCAACCGCGTGCGTTCGCTCCGGTTGAAGCACTTTACCACCCTTGAGGATTGTGTGGAGAGACCCTCTGCGCATGAATTCGGTGCAAATCAACGGAGGGTCGACGCAGTATCCCATGAATAAGAGCAAGTTTGGATGACGCAGTTTCGCGAGGACTTCCACCTCTTGTTCAAGTCGCTCTTTCACGTCGTTCGTGCGCTCGAGCAGTTGCTTCACGGCGACGACGGTGCCTTGCCATGTTCCGCGAAACACCTCGGCGAAACCACCCACGGCGATGCGCTCCTGTAATCGCACGTCCGTGGGGTCGATCGTAAATTCTGTGCGCAACGCGTCATTGGACGGCTCGCCCTCGTACCACCCGATCGCCGGCGACTGTAAGCGCGTGTCCGAATCGCTCGCGTTCCAACTGTCCTCGGGCGTCATCACCGAGTATCGTCCTCCTTGTCCCGGCACGAAATCTCCTGAATCCAACTCTGAAATCCGTACCCCATCGTTCGTGTCCTCCTTCCAACTTCCATCTGCGCGCACCACTACACCCGGCGCGTTCACGTCCGGCAGCGCCATCGCCGGTCGTCTCGCGACATTGGATAAACTGTCAGCGAAGTGCGCGCGAAAAGATGTCGTCATCGTCACGTCGAGCGTTTTATCGTCGATTCTCGTCACGTTCATCAGAGGTCCATTCACCGCGCTCACTCGCTCGGGCTTCACCGGCATGCGCTCCAATATGGGCCTCAAATATGTCTCGTACGTCTCACTGCTCATTCGCGCGCGTCCCGGCCGACTCGTCGTGTTTTCTCTAGGCGAGCCGTCGCCGCGCGCTCCCCCATCTTCCGAGTCGTCCCGACTGCGTGCGCGCGCGCTCCCCCACAGCGCGATCCCCGACCTCACGGGCGAGCTACGAAGATGTTCGACGCCGTCGGCGTCGGGTTCGGCGTCCGCGCGATCGTCGACGTCCGCGCGCGCTGGGACGTCGGTCGGAAACGCGATGAATGACGACGAAGGTGCGTCGTCGCCCGGGCAGTGGTCGCGCGCCGTGGACGCGTCGCGAGACGCGTCGGGCGCGGATACCACCATGTGACTTTGCCGCACGCGAAGGGCTCGAGCTTACGTCGGGTCAATGACCACACGCGTGGAAGTGACGCTATCTATGCGAGCTCGCGCGAGCGCTCTCGCAAAATTCGTCTCGTGTACTGATTATAGTTTACAATGATTGTATTTTGAGCTACGGACACGCGACGATCACGCGTTCTTAGAGAGCCATTCGTTGAGAGGTCTGAATTCGCCCTTGTAATCGATGTCTCCGTGTATGCGCAGGATTTTAACGATGCGCCTTGGAAGCGCGTTTCTTTTATCAGTCATTTGCTTTTGCGCGTCGGCGTTATCCATGGCGATGGCGAGCGCGCAGCCGATCATGACGCGCGCGATGGCGCTGTTCTGCTTTGCGTACTCCTTGTTTTCCAGCAGATGACGAATCACGCCATCCTCGATGAGCGCATTTTGAAGCTCGGTGCTGTAGCCGGAACTTCGCACGATTTGCCACAACGTGGCGAGACCCATGCCTTGCACCGCGGGCAGGTGTGGAACCATCTTCAGAACGGATAGCAAGCATCGCGCGAACGTATCGCCCTCTAACTGTCGCTGTAGAGCAACCGAGGCTCGCATCTGGCGACTGGAAACGAGATTATGAATGAGCTCCAACGCTTCCCAAGGCGCATTCTCGTCCGTGGTAGTGGTGGCCGTCCACTTGTTGAGCGCGCTGAGCGCGTTCGGAAGAGCATCGCATCGGGCGACGACGAGCAAACCAAACTTTGATGCGCGTGTGATCTTGTTAAGGGATCGGAAACATCTCCGCCTCATGATATCGTCGGGATGCTTCGCTGATAGCTTGGACAACGCGACGATGGCGTTGCGACGAGCCCTGTACTTTGACAAGAAACCGAACTTGTCACGAATCGCCTCTGGTAAGGGCTCGGCTTCTCTCAACCGATCTCTAAGAGCTTCGTCCGCGGTCTTTTCGTCTGATAAGTCTCGATGCTTGACGGCAGCCACGAGTTCTTCTTCCAGAAGTGCATGGTGGCTCTTTGCGACGAAGTACTTGATAAGAACTGAGCTGTGAACTTTTACGCTTTCGACGGCGCTTGGCTTCTTGAGAACATTCGTCTTACCAATATTTGCAGTTTCGAACTTCTTAATGACCCCGGATTGTGAATCAAGACGAGAATTTGTCTCCAAAACCACCTTTTTAGCAGCTTTGGTGCGTTGCATGAGCTCGTCAACATAGTTCAAGACGACAGCTTCAGGACGCGACTTGGCTTTGTTCTCTGCTTCGAAGCGGTCATGTAGTTCAGTTTCTTGCATCTCTAGTCGTTCCTTGTACTCGGCTTCCTCCTGCGCGAGTCGCGCATTTCGTTCGGCTTCTTCGGCTTCGATGCGCACTTTGATTTCGGCTTTTTCGGCCTCTAACTTTCGTTGGCGCTCAGCTTTTTCTTGTTCGAGTCGCGCCTTTGCGGCATTTTCCTCGGCTTCTACGCGTGCCTGCTCATCCAAAAGCTTCAACTTTGCACGTTCCTCCTCGCGAAGCGCCGCAATTGCCCGCTCCTCCTCTTCACGACGCGCCTTCAATTCACCTTCCTCCTCCTCACGCTTGCGCTTGCGCTCAGCCTCCTCGGCCTCAAAACGCGCTTTGGCTTCGGCTTGTTCTTTGCGCAATCGCTCTTCCTCCGATGCGATGAGCGCCTTAAGGGCGGCTTTCGTTTCAGCTTCCTCTTTGCGCACACGTTCCTCTTCCGCAGCGATGAGCGCCTTGCGCTCCGCTTCCTCCGCTTCGAGACGAGCCTTCGTTTCAGCTTCCTCTTTGCGCACACGTTCCTCTTCCGCGGCGATGAGCGCCTTGCGCTCCACTTCCTCCGCTTCAAGACGAGCCTTGGTTTCAGCTTCCTCTTTGCGCACACGTTCCTCTTCCGCGGCGATGAGCGCCTTGCGCTCCGCTTCCTCTGCTTCGAGTCGTGCCTTGGTTTCAGCTTCCTCTTTGCGCACACGTTCCTCTTCCGCGGCGATGAGCGCCTTGCGCTCCGCTTCCTCCGCTTCGAGTCGTGCCTTCGTGGCTGCCTCGTCAGCCGCAGTGCGCACGAGTTCGGCTTCGTTCCTCGCCACGAGCTCTGCTGCGAGACGCTCTTCATTGATGGCCTTTTCTCGGGCGTCTTCAGCCTCTCGCATGATCGCTCGACGTTCCTCTTCAGTGCGAATTTCATCCTCTACCCTTTTGGTAAGAATTAAGTGCTCTCTCTGTATTCTTCTCTTCTCGCGTTCAGCCAACTTCGCTTGTTGGCGAGCGCGAGATACTTCGACATCGCGCATGACTCCCAGCACCAATGGCAAGACGTACAAAACGGCGGCCTTGAGCTTACCGAGAAGCCACATCACGTAATTCGAAAAAGAGCCAGGAACTTTACTGGCGCGCTTAAGGCGCGCGACGCTCGCCAAGACCCAGTCTTCAATGACTTCCTTCTTGGTTTTTGGTTTTTCGTCGTAAAAGTACGCGTGCGCCGGACCCTTGTCTTTCTCTTGCTCGCGCGGATTTTCATCCATGAATGGTACGGCTTCGCGAAAGAAATCACCAATATTTTTCTGCATTTTCTTGTCCACGACTCCCACGACCATATAGCCTGCGGTGAGGGAGCCGATGATCTTCAGAGTGAGTGAGGAGAACAGCGTCCCGATGACAAAGTTGGAGGTCCGAACCAGCACGTGTACGACGAGAGAGAGTAAACGAAGCGCGGTCATGGAGACAACGAAGATGGTCGAAATCACGGGCCTAATCCTTCGGTAAACGCGGCGCGAGAGTGATGGCTTGTTCTTGCTGGCTTCCACCTTGGCGTGAGCGGCTTCAGCCGCGGCCCGAAGGTGCGCGGGCAAGTTTTCACCAGAGCCGCAAACACCACTGGCGGTGATGGACGCCGAATGACAACAGTTGCCCACCGTGTCCTCGCGCATGCCGCTGAAACACTTTCCATCGCATCCGAGGGCTGCATTTTTGCCTCCGCAGATGCCACACTTATCGAGCAACGCCTTGCCGCCGCAAGAGCCGTTGCAGTCAAGTTTCAAACCGCTTTCACAAACCCCATCGCAACCGATGACTCCAGATCCAACGCAGCGATTAAACTGACGTCGTCCACAGTGGTTCACTCGCGCTCTGAACCCAACGCCGCACTGTACGCTACACTTTGTCCATTCCCCCCACGCGTTTGAACGGCAGCTTTCGCCGTACGTTCGCTTCACAATTGGCGGAACGGGTTGCTCTTTCATGTCGAACAGTTCTGAATACGCACAGAATTGATACGTAGGGTACAGTACAGCTTCGTAAAAACCTTTCGGCCACTTGAACGGATTCAGGAAAATGTGAAGAGGCCAACGAATGACGGAGAGAACTTTTTCATCCAAAACCGTCGCGAGATTTTGTTCCAACGTGTACGTCATGTCTTCAAAGAAATCCATCGTGCCCGTGACGAAATACAGATACAAGGGTTCGAGACCGTCGAGCGCGAAATCGTAAATCGGCATCAGCGCGTACTCGAAGACGGGCGAAACTGCGAACGTCACCAACCACACCATATTTCCAATCGATGAAGTTGTCGCCGCGCTCACCGCCGCGCACACGTCGATGACCGGTCCCATGCCCGCCCGCTCCATCGCACTGATCGTCATTCCAAACCCACGCTTTGCCACGCTCGTCACCGTCCGCGCGACGCCCTTGCCCACGCCCGCCGCGGCGTTGAACGAACCGCGAATGGTATATCTCGTCACGTGTTTCCACCTCGCGATCTCATCGTTCGACCGACCGATCGAGCCGTACCCTCTTCCGTACGCGGACGCGTTATATCTCGCGACGACGGACGGATCGACCCCTCCTGCGAGCATCATCCCCTCCGGGCTCAGGTCCATCCGCGTCGCGCGCAGCGACGTCGCCGCGCAATTATACCCCCACACCACCAACAGCAACACCGCGTACACCTGCGTCATGCTCCACAGCGCGGACATGCGCGTCATGGACGCCCCTCCACCGCTTCCATCTCGCGCGCCCGATCCATCGCCCCCGACGCGCGCGACGGCGAGCGCGCGATTCCTCGCGTTCGCGTCTCCGTCGTCATCCACCGCGACGAGCGCGTTCGACGCGCCGTTCCCTCGCACGGCGAACACGGACGCCCGCGCCGTCGACGACATGACCGACCGACCGAGCGACGAGTCGCGCGTCTATAGATCACGATCGCGCGCGCGTCGCAAAGTGTCGCGTCGCGTCGGCTGGATGATGGATGTTACGGTGGCGCGAACGGTCGAGCGCATCGTCGATCCGGTCGTGGGGACACGCGGGAAAACGCGCACGAGAGGTGGAGACGCGTGTCGTCGGTGTCTTGGTGTCCGTGTACAAGGGTGGGCTACGATGGCTCGCGCGCGTCGTCGTCGTCGTCGGCGGCGGCGTCGGTGCGGTCGCGGTCGGCGGTGATTATTAAGCGCGTGGTGTTGGCGCACGCGACGGCGACCACGGCGGCGCCGACGGCAATGATGGGTTTAGGGAAGGTGTAGAAGAGCTCTGGGTTCATCAGACGGAAGAGCAGGGTGGAGCCGGGGCGAGGGGGCGGGTCGGAACGGGGCATGTCGCCCCGCGCCGAGGCGAGGCGACGAGTGGGGAGGGAAGTTGGGCACGAGGCGCCGGCGGCTGGGATTTCTGTGATGTGATTTTAAAATTACCCTGCGTGCGGACGGTCGTTCGCGTCACTGCGAGCGAGCTGCTTTTCTAGACTTAAAGCTCACCGATCGAAGTCGATCGAGGAAGCCGTGTTTTCCCTCCTGCTGACGAGGCACGTCGACGCTCCTGAGGAGGGCCATGATTTGTTCCATGGATGGTCGCGCGGTCGGATCGACGTTCCAGCAATACTGCATGACTTGTGCGATCACGGGATGAACGGATGGGGAGATGGTCGGTCGTAGTCCGCGCTGGACGACGCCGACGGCGGCCTGAAGCGGGGTGTATCCCGGGTACGGCACCTCGCCTCCGCTGACGAGCTCCCACACCATGACGCCGTACGAGAACACGTCGGCCTTTTCGTCGTAATGTTGATGAGCGATCACTTCTGGCGCCATCCACCTGTATGTGCCAGTTTCCGCGGTCATCGTAGAACCATCCTTCGGCTTCGTTCTCGCGACGCCGAAATCGGCAATCTTCACCACTAGATTTTCATCCAACAGTAAGTTTGCCGTCTTGATGTCCCGGTGAATGATGTTGATTTTGTGCAAGTAATCGAGACCCATCGCCACACCGAGGCAGTGCCTGATGAGTTCTGGAAGCTTCAATGGATGTTCTTGCACGTGTTGTAAAAGGTTACCGCCGTGCATGAAATCCGTTACGAGACACATGGTGGTCTGCTTCGTGAGCGCGCCGATGAGCTGGATGATGTTCTTGTGATGAACTCGGCGTAAAATGCTCAACTCTTGCGCGAATTCGCGAATCGTCTCCGAGCGCACGCCGTTCGACGCGCTATCGTTCGCGTTGCTCTTCAAAACCTTGATCGCCACCTCTTGTCCACAGTAACTACCTCTATATAAAAGACCGAAAGCGCCGCTGGCGATCTTCTCGTTGAACACGAGCTGCCTCTCCGTGAGCTCCCACTCTCCACCATCTATCAAGATCGGATCGACATCTTTTCGCCCCGTCTTTGGTCTTTCTTGCGACGCCTCGTCGGAAGACTTGGTCGCGTGTTGCATTCGCGAAACCGAGGGATCGCCGCCGAAATCCGTTGACTCTAGGCTCGCCTGCACCGCCCGCTGCATCGCCTCCGCGTCTCCCATTCTCCAACCCGTAACTATGAAAATATCCAACGCCAAACCGTCATCCGTACAAAACACGTGCGCCTCTGCGATGTTCAATCCAACTTCGAATAAACTCGCCGAGACGCGAGAGAGCAAGCGAGGCTTATTCCTCGCGCTCACCGCGATCTCGTACGTTCCAACTTGTTCTGGATCGGCCATGCCCATGGTTAAAGTCACACTTGAGCCAAAGGTTGGTGCTCGAAGTCCACCGTGTCTCGAATGACTTCCGTCCCGCGAACCGTTCGGTCTGATGGCGACGCCCTGCGCCTCGCTCTCCGCCATCATCGCCGTCGGCGTGTCCTCCATCATCGGCGTGACGTCAGAGAGCGCTGCATTCGCCCTCTGTACGTCTACTTCTCGACACGTGCAGCACACGCCGTTCTTATTCCTCGTCATGTCGCTCGCGTCGTCGTCCTGCGTATACGACTCGGCCCTACTCAACAGCTCCATGTGCGCTAAAATATCGTCTAAGAAACTCACATCCAACGCGTATTGCCTCGGCAGGCGCATCAGATGCTTCTCTACTCGTCCTCTCAACCCCTCATCCCCCGTCGCCATCGCACACTCATCGATCTGCGTCGAAAACTCCCGCAGCGCGCGTCCGACCACCTCGAGCCTCGACTCGCGTTGTCTCGACATCCCTCCTCTCGCGCGCGTTCGCGCTCACCCACGCCCGTCGCGCGCGCGCACACCGCGATCGATCGCGCGTATCACGCGCCTTTTCTTCCACTCACGCGTCCACGCGCGAACCTCTCGCGCTCCACGACTTTGCGACTTCGCGCGCACGATTCACCCCTCGCGCGTCCCTCGCCCAACTCTCACCGCGTCGTCGACCGACGCGACGGGTATGAATTCGTAGGCGTTCACCGTCCACCGCGCGCGCGCCCGACGTCTCGCGCGCGCGCGCGCGCGCGCACCCCGTCGTTCGGTGCACGCACCGTCGATCGACCGTCGTCGTCGTCTCCCGCCTCGCTCGTCGCTCGACGCGCGCGTCCGGCGCCGCCCCGTCCGACGTCTCGCGCGCCGCTTCGTCGCGCGTCGTCGGTCGACGACCGGACGACCGACCGGACGGACGATCGCGTGACGCGGTCTACTCGCGACGAGTCACGACCGGTCGATCGTCATCCCCGATCGAGTCCGTCGGTCGGGACGTCCACGTGTCACGACCGGTTCGCGAGTGTATGACTCGTCACATATGTATTGAGTCATGACCGGTCACTGAACCCGATGTCACTCTGGAGTACGGTCCTTGAGCGTCACCGTCCTCGAACGGCGGCGTCGACCGAGGCGATCGCGCGAGTCGACCGATCGGATATCGACGACGCGATCGATGCGATCGATGCGATCGACC